>Ga0206129_10000025_pt1 | contig 253958 bp, 239 predicted proteins | sample Helgoland_Spring_8_FD_148616 | JGI IMG/M metagenome (GOLD analysis project Ga0206129, IMG submission 148616) | Pelagic subsurface seawater microbial communities from Kabeltonne, Helgoland, North Sea - Helgoland_Spring_Bloom_20160502_2 | ecosystem: Environmental > Aquatic > Marine > Epipelagic...
TTTGAAATAGTATCAGAACAACCAATATCATCAGTAACTATTAAACTCACATCATAGAGACCTGTTGTAGTTGAATAAGTATGGTAAGGATTCTGACTATTGTCAAGTGCTGTATTATCTCCAAAATCCCACTGCCAAGAAATCAAATTTTCATCTGTAGTAGACTTATCAGTCAAGCTAACATTAGTATTCAAAATTGTAAGTGTGTCTGGGAAGGCATTGAAATCAGCTATTGGTGATTCTAAAATAGTTACAATTCCTTCTCCATTAATTTGCCCAATATCATTGGCATCTGAAAAGCTGTTTAATGTATATAATCCTTCTACTGTCGTGTAAAAAGTATAAGGGTTTAAACTGGTAGTGATTGATGGTTGTGAAATACCATTTTCTGAATAAACAAAAGTATAAGGAGGAACCCCAATAAAAGAAACATTTACAATTCCTTTCTCTATTGCGTTATCACAAATGGTATCATTTCCTGAGATAAAGGCAGATATTGTTGAAAGATTTAAAATAATAGTATCATCATAAATCCCATAAAATGAATTATTCATAGAGGAATTTGCACTCAACATTGTGTTAAAATTGGTTGACCAAGACCCAAAGCCGTAAGTAGGGTCAATAATTGGATTTAGTGTATTTAAGACATCATTATATACAATTTCAGCATGTGGGAAAATTGATATATTTACACCATTAATATTAATTGAGGTAGTTGTACCGCTCGGTATAATGTCATATACAATTGTAGGCTTTTGATACAAATGAAGCGTAATAGTATCCGCATAAGTCACAGTAAAGTTGATGTTTTCAGTGAGAGTTGATGGGGATAAAAAATTACTATCGGAACTCCAAGAATCAAACCCATATAAGGCATTAATATTTGGAATTAAAGAGACGTTGTCTCCAACCATATTAGAAGCACTGTAAGGGAAAGCACTAATAATAGCTCCATTTATATCAATTGATGTTGAAGTCCCTAATGGATCAATGTCCAATACAATAGTCCTACTCTCCCCAAAGTATGCTCTTACTAAAACATCACTTTGTAAGTCAAGTACTAAAGTGTCAACATTTGGGTCGTATACATATGTTGTAGCTGATATTACCTCCCAATGATCAAATGTACCACTTACTACCTCAAAAGGAAGGTCAATACCGCCAAATCTTTGGTCCATCCAGCCAGAATTTAACGGATTAATAATATTGCTATTACTCATTTCAACTTCTCCAACTCCAACTATTTCTACTGTAACATTAAATATTCCTGTAATTGCAGTATCGCAATCCACAAAACCTGAATTCATACTATCACACCTTGCTAAAATAAAATCTCTTAAATCAGTAACATTAGACTGCCAAGCAGTGTAAGTACCACCCCAGGTTGTAATTTGTCTTGGCATTTCAGGCTCAATTACTGCAACCATACTATCTAATACATATATCATAAAATCGCAAGATAATCCTCCATTTGCTAAATCTTGCCATCTGTTAATATAGTCATCATGAAATTCTTGGTTGGTAAGCATTTCATTCCAAATTGGAACATGCCCTTGCCCACCAGTATTACCTAGAGTGCTTGCATCACATGGTGATGCATCAGGGTCTGAACTTGGAATTCCCGTATAATTTGTTCCGTGGTCAAATGTATTGTCCATATCCCAAAGCGTGTACCGCCATTTCTTTTTTTCCCCATTAGGATCCATTCCCCTCCACCAAGCTGTATTCCAGTTTAACCAGTCTTGACAAACTACATATGAATTCAAAAGAAAGTAATCGATTAAACTGCCTGTATTATATTCACTTTTTGCTTGATTATAATTTGCTTGATTAGCCATTGGGTTTGCAGCAACATAATTTACAAAGGTATTCCAATCTGGTTGTGCATTGGGAGCTCCATATTCAGTCCAAGTTCCTCCCCAAGTTTTTAAATATTGCAAGTTGTTTTTATCCTGATCATAATAATAATCAGTAAAATCATGATCATCAACTTTCTCCCTCATTTCATAAACACCCCAATAAGCACCATTCAAATATAAAATACATGAAGTAGTTGACCTTTCATCCATTCTTAGGTCAGCTAACTGGGATAAATGATGAACATAAGCGTCTCTAATATGAGCGCCAGAACCTCCATAAGAAAACGGGTAGTTATCATTTGCAGCTGCTTTTACAATTATTCTTTGAAATTTATCACGATCCTTGGTCATAAATATTTCATCTTGTAAAGCGTAATTATATCCAAATTGATCTCTCATCACATAATCAAAACCTCTTTGATCATAAGCCCAAGAATCATTACCATGTTTATTAAACTCCCCCGTTCCTTTATCAAGTAATATTCCATTTTTATCAAACCACTCGATTGTGCCTTCAGGCTCAAGCCCTGAGCTTCCCCAACCACCATCTAATAAATCTTCAAGCCCTCCTGTTCCAGTATTTCCCGATACTGACAAAATAGGTATAGTATGATTGTCATTAATAAAGAAAGTATGATAATCAATAAAACTAGAAGGAATTGTTGGGTCTGAGCTGTAGCAAATCGCTTTTACCACTGTCGTGTTTGCAATGTTAATTGCTGTTGTATATAGAGCTGAAGTATTATTTGGCTCATCTCCATTAGTTGTATAGTAAATTGTAATGTTTGGTTCTGGAGAACTTAAAGTTATATTAATTGCAGCAGCATTATACCCTCCAACTTGCGAAAAAACAGGAGCTGAGGCGTATTCTTGCATTGCGCCAACATTAGTAGCATTAGGTGTTCCATTAACAAAAACACTCCATATTGCAGATCCATCTGTGGCTCGACCTCTTGTGTGTGAATTTTGATTTGCAAAAACTCTTATTGAATCTTGCAATACTCCACCACCATCAGAAAGCATAAATACTTCACTACCCTTAGTTTGAGTAATTTTAAAATTAGAATGTGCATTCAAACCAATTACTTCATCTCTTCCGGAGCAATAAACTAGCACAGTACCACCAGCGGGAACAATAAATGAAGATGGAATTATCCATTTGAGGGGATTATTGACTTTATCAGAAATTGCCCATCCATTTATATCTACTGCAGCAGCAGTTGGGTTATAAAGTTCTACCCAATCTTCATATTCTCCATAATTATCAGTGTAAGTATCGTAATTAGCTGCTGAATACTCATTAATGACAATTTGTGCATTTGAAGTAATGTAAATAAAACTAAATAGTAGAATTAAAATCTTTCTCATTCTACAAAAATACACATTTTATGATATTTGGCTCTATAAAATTATAGAGTATCTTTTACATTTAAAAGATATTCTACTTCTTAAAATTAAAAAGCAAACTATTTTTCTACTTTTGTGCTTTAATTTAAGGAACATTTAATGTTAAATAATATAAAAGAGGATTTAAAAGTTTTTAATGAGTTAATTGAAGTGTTTTTAGAAGATGAAAAACTCAATCCTATATCAGATAATATAAAATCATCTGATATAAAAGAAGTGTTAAATATTTCATTGCAAAATGAAGCATCAATTGGTGTTGAATTCACATCTGCATTAAGAGATTTGATGTTAAAAAGTCCTAAATCTTCCTCAAAATTATTTTTCAATCAGCTTTTTGGGGGTAGGCATTCAAAGGCAGTTTTAGGGGATTTATTAGCTGTATTTCTTAATAATTCCATGGCTACTTATAAAATTGCAGGACCACAAGTTGCAATAGAAAAAGAAATCATTTCTAAGGTTTGTAAAATGAGTGGATATGATAAAAATGCAGGTGGAACTTTTCCAACAGGAGGAAGTATGAGCAACTTCATGTCGTTAGTAATGGCTAGAGATAAAGTAAATATAGATATAAAATATAGAGGTATTAATGAAAAATTGATTGCTTATTCATCAGAAAACTCTCATTACTCTATTGCAAAAAATGCATCCTTTACAGGTTTAGGTAAAGACAATGTTCGTTATATAAAATCGGATGAAGAGGGCAGGATAAATATTGATGCCTTTAAAAATCAAGTTGATGATGATATTGCAAATGGCTTTCTTCCTTTTTATTTAAATGCCACTGCAGGGACAACTGTTTTATGTGCGTTTGACAATGTTGAGGAGTTGGGGCCAATTTGTAAGAAAAATAATATTTGGTTGCATCTAGATGGGGCGTTTGGAGGATCAGTTATTTTTAGTAAAAAGTACAATCACTTGATAAAAGGAATTGCACAAACAGATTCGTTTTGCTTTAATGCTCATAAAACTTTAGGAGCTCCATTAAGCACGTCAATTTTAATAGTAAAAGATAAGCATGACCTTTATAATTCATTTAATAATGATGCTACTTATTTGTACCAAACACATGATGATGATTTTAATTTGGGGCAAACTTCTATTGAATGTGGAAGAAGAAATAATGCACTTAAGTTTTGGACTATGTGGAAGGCAATTGGCACAAACGGAATTGCTAAAATAGTTGAGCATGAATTTTCATTGGCTGATAATGCTAGAAATTATGTAAATTCTAATTCTGATTATACCTTGTATAGTTTTAAAGATTCGTTATCAGTTTGTTTTAATTACAAAGATTTTGACCCAGAAGATTTATGCACGAAACTTTATGAAAGTAATACTTTAATGGTAGGTTTTGGCCATTTTCATGAAAATGGATTTGTGAGGTTGGTAACGATAAATGGAGAGAATACTCATGAAGATATAAAGAACTTTTTTAATGTTTTAGAAAAATTTGCTAATGAAAATACATACTCTTTAAAAAGGATATCATAATAAATGCAAAACGATTTTATAATTACACTAGCATGGCCTGAAGGAATGGTAAAAGCTGCAGGAGCTTGGTATGACAATATATTATCGCAAGATGGAGAGTACAGAGTTGGTCATGCGGCAATAGTACTTATTAATTCAATTACAAAAAAAGTGCATTATTTTGATTTTGGGAGGTATCATACTCCAGATGGGTATGGTAGAGTAAGAGACATAGAAACTGACCAAAATTTAGCCGTAATTGATGCTGAAATATCTGAGAATAATATTATAAATATTAATGAGATACTTTTATATCTATCACAAATGAAGGATACACATACTGAAGGAAAAATGTATGCCTCAGTTTTAGGTAATATAGATTTTAAATTAGCTTTTAATAAAGCAAAAGAAATACAAAAAAAAGGAATGTTACCATACGGACCTCTTGTTAGACCAGGCACAAATTGTTCCCGGTTTGTTGCAAAAGTAATTAAAGCGTCAGGACCGTCATTTGTTAAAAAGTTGAGGTTAAATTACCCTTTTTGTATTTCTCCATCACCAAAAAGGAATGTTTGCATTACAAATCATCATTATTATGTAGTTGATAATAATAACTGTATTAAAGTAAAAAAGAGTAGATTAAAATCTTATTTTACATCTATTGAGAGATAATGAGAAGACCAGAAAATATATCAAAAAAAGCACAATTAATTAGTGGCATAGGAGCAAGCTCTTGGTTTACTATTAAAAAAGAAAATGAATCTTACAGAATTGAACGATTTTCTGTTGATGGAGAATTAGAATGTTCCAGATTATTTGATGCAAAACCAAGTAGCTTTGATGTAAATAAATTATTTGAATTTACCTATCTTTCTCATTGTAAGGAATGTACTATAATACAAAACGGACTAACCTATAAATTTTACTCTAATGAATATTAAAATATATGGAGCAGATTGGTGCTCTGATTGCTTAGTTGCAAAAAGATTTCTTGATGAAAAAGGAGTTAAATACGATTATATTATTATTACTGATAATGATGATGCAATTACCTTTTTGGAAAAGGTAAACAATGGGAGAAGAGTAATTCCTACTTTAGATATTGATGGAGAAATCTATACTAACCCAGGAATTAAAGCATTGATGAAAATTATCGGATAATAAAAGCTATTTTTACGCCCCAAACCCTACTAAATGAGCGATTCAATAAAGCACGAATGTGGAGTAGCAATGTTACGATTGCTAAAACCATTAGAATTTTACCAAAAGAAATATGGATCATCACTTTACGGAGTAAAAAAGATGTATTTATTGATGGAAAAGCAACATAACAGAGGGCAAGATGGGGTTGGATTGGCTAATGTGAAGCTAGATGTAGAAGCCGGGAAAAGATACATCAGCAGGAAAAGATCGGTTTCAGTTAACCCAATACAAGATGTGTTTAAGCAAGTAAACCGAAGGTTTATTGAGCTTGAAGAAAACAATCCTGAAAAATTAAAAGATCCAAACTGGATGAAAGAGAACTTACCATTTACAGGTGAGTTATTTTTAGGACACTTAAGGTATGGTACTTTTGGAGAAAATACCATTGAACAATGTCATCCTTTTTTAAGACAAAACAATTGGAAAACAAGAAATGTTGTTTTAGCAGGTAACTTTAACATGACAAATGTTGATGAACTTTTTAAGCAGTTAGTTGATTTAGGGCAGCATCCAAAACAACAAGCGGATACCGTTACAATTTTGGAAAAAATCGGTCATTTTTTAGATGAGGCAAATGATAAGATTTATTACCAACATAAAGATGAATTCACTAAAAAAGAGATTACTAAAGTAATTGAAGATGAGTTGGATTTACAAGATATCTTAACACAATCCGCCAAGTATTGGGATGGAGGTTATGTAATGTGTGGCTTGATGGGGCATGGAGATGCTTTTGCGTTAAGAGACCCAAATGCTATTCGCCCAGCATATTATTATAAAGATGATGAGATTGTTGTAGTTGCATCAGAAAGACCAGTTATACAAACTTCATTTAATGTAAATATTAATGATGTTAAGGAAATAAAAAGAGGGCATGCGCTCATCATTAAAAAGGATGGTACAGTTGAAGAAAAACAAGTCCGAGAGCCATTAGAAAGAAAAGCCTGTTCGTTTGAGCGTATTTATTTTTCAAGAGGAAATGATGCCGAAATTTATAATGAAAGACTTGAATTAGGAAAGCGTATCTTTTCAAAGGTATTAAAGTCTATAAGTAATGATGTAAAGAATACTGTTTTTTCTTATATTCCAAATACTGCTGAGGTATCTTACTTTGGGTTATTAAAAGGTTGTCATGCTTACTTAAATGAAGTAAAAACAAAGAAGATTCAGGAGCTAGGCAATAATCCTTGTCATGCTGAAATTGCTAAAATTATGGAAATTTCACCAAGAGCTGAAAAGATTGCAATTAAGGATGCTAAGCTAAGAACCTTTATTACATCAGATGATAGTAGAGATGATTTGGTAGCCCATGTTTATGATGTTACTTATGGTAACGTAAAGCCTACTGATAATCTGGTTATGATTGATGATAGTATTGTAAGAGGAACTACCTTAAAGCAATCTATTATTAGAATATTGGACCGTTTAAATCCTAAGAAAATTGTAGTTGTTTCTTCCGCTCCACAGATTAGATATCCTGATTGTTATGGAATTGATATGGCAAAAATGGGTGATTTTATTGCTTTTAATGCAGCTGTTGAATTATTGAAAGATACTAAACAAGAAAATATTCTTAAGGAGGCATACGAAAAATGTAAAGCGCAAGCCCATATGCCAAAAGAGGAGATGGCAAATCATGTACAGGCGATATATAAGCCTTTTACTGCTGAAGAAATTTCGGCTAAGATAAGTGAGCTATTGACTCCTAAAGGAACGAATGCTGAGGTTGAGATTATTTACCAATCTATTTCGGATTTACACGCTTCTTGCCCTGATCACCAAGGGGACTGGTACTTTACAGGAAACTACCCTACACCTGGTGGAGTAAAGGTGGTGAACAGAGCCTTCATGAATTACATGGAAGGAAATAACGATAGAGCTTATTAAGCTCTTTTAGCAACTAATTTATACCCAAGATATGCTGCTGGAATGTAGAATAACAAATCTATTTTGAACCAGTGAGGGTGTAGTAGCTTTTCTAAATTATACCAACCAGCACAAGTGAACAATAAACCGATAAACAAGAATTGATACTTAAAGGCAGTCGAGTGTTTCCATTTTGAAACTTGAGAAAGTAAAGTAGCGACTAATGCTCCAATAAATGACCCCATAGCATGAGAAACAATTACTAATAGCATAGCGCCTAAAGGTGCAATTGCCATGTATTTGTTAAGTGCTTCAGCATCTTCCATTGTCACTCCTTCAGGTAAGGGATATAACATCATACTTAGATAATGCATAGCCATCATGCCCATCATACCTAAAATTACACCTATTATAGTTGTAGTTATTGCTCTTAACATATCTTAAATTTTTTGGTAAATATAAAAAAAGCCCCACCAAAATTAGTAGAGCTTTTTTATTATATGCGAGAAGGATTATCTTTTCTCAGTAGTGTACACATTGCCGTGCCACCAGAATCTTTGTTCTTTTGAAGAGCCATATTGCTCAACAGCCATATCAAATGCTGAACCAAAAGAGTGCATATCAAATACAGGTAATTGAGATCCTAAGTATTCTTTAAGATCTAATTCCTTAACAATAGTGTTAGGGTCTTCCAAAGCATTTACCATCGCTGCAGCTGCTAACTCTTCTTCAGTCATCATTTCAGCATGCTTAGGTGCCATAGTCATTTCATCAATTAAGTGAGTTGCCCCAGCATACTTATCAATAATGAACATAGTGTATCTGATGTCTACAGAAATAGTTCTTTGAATTTCTTTTTCAAAAGCGATATCACCACTCATAGCTTCCCAGTTACCATCAAAAGCAGTACCAACAATTTCTCCCCAAGCATTAATAACAGGAGAACCAGAGTTACCACCAGTAATATCATTATTAGAAATAAAGTTAATTCTTAAGTTACCATCTTTATCAGCATATTGCCCGTAATCACCAACTTCATAAAGTTCTTTTAATCTTTCAGGAACTTGGAATTCTTCTGATGTAGCATCTTCTTTTTGCATAATACCATCAATAGTAGTAAAGTAATCATAATGCATAGCCTCACCAGGATTGTAATCACCTACATTACCATAAGTTGCTCTCATAGTTGAGTTAGCATCTGGGTAGTAGTTTTTATCAGGGTTCATTTCTCTTAATCCAGCAATAAATAATCTGTTTCCTTGAGTTAATTCTTCTCTTACAATTGCTCTTTTAGGAGAGATTTGCTCAATGTACTGGTTGTAAATTGACATTATAGTTTTGTAAGCAGGGTCCCGTTCAATTCTATTTGAAGATGGGTTTTCTAAGAATGCAAAGAATTTATCTCTACTAGAAAATACTGATCTTTTAAAAGTATTTTTAGCATACCAATCAAAGTCTAACTTTTTGAAACCAAATAATTGATTTTCAATTATCTTAAATACAGGAGCATGTTGTGTCTTAGGCACATTGTAGTAGTACATCTCAAGCATTGATGCAAATAATTCCTGATCAACTGATATGTTATAATCTTTATAGAATTCTTTTGCCTCTTTTTTAATTGCTCTAATAGCAACATTTCTCTCTTTTCCTTCCTTAGGTAAAGATGCAATTGCTCTGTTCATTTTAAACGACCAGTACATAATTTCTGACCCCATAAATACAGCTTCATTCAAGTAAGTTCTGTTTAAAGCAATTTTCTGATTTGTTTTGTAAGCGCTTTCTATTAAATCTAAAGCTTCACCATACTTTTCAATTCTTGCATCATCTTCAGCTACCCAAGCTCTGAATTCATCTTCAATAGCAACTTTTTTATCATAAACCTTCATTGATTTTAACCCTTTAGATTGACCAATATAGTATTTCCAATAGTTAGAAGTTTGCGCATATTTTGCAGCATACTGGATCTTAGTTCTTTTACTAGCATCCATCCCAACTTTCATAATTGCCAACTTCTCATCACGGATATCAACAGTAGTTTGATTCGTAATATCTAAAGCTTCTTTTACTCCATAAGAAGTTAAGTATCTGTCAGTGCTTCCAGGGAAACCAAAAATCATAGTATAGTCACCATTTTCAACTCCATTTAGTTGGATTGGTAAGTGGTGTTTTGGTTGATAAGCAATATTTTCAACTGAGTACTCAGCTGGAGTTCCATCAGGAGCACAGTAAATTCTGTAAAGTGCAAAATCTCCAGTGTGTCTTGGCCACATCCAGTTATCAGTGTCTCCACCAAATTTTCCAATTGCTGATGGAGGCGCCCCTACTAATCTTACATCTTTAAAAGTTTCATATTTCATAATGTAGAAATCATTTCCACCAAAGAATGATTTTACCCTTGCATTGTAATGCGTACCCTCAGTAGATTCATCAACAATAGTTTTCGAGATTTCTCTAATTTTAGCTCTTCTTTCTTGCTCAGTCATATCAGCATTAAGCTCAGCAACTACTCTAGCAGTTACATTTTCAATACTTACCAAGAATGAAGCTGTTAAGCCTTCATTTTGTAATTCCTCATCACGACTCATTGCCCAAAAACCATCTTTTAAATAGTCGTTACTAACACTTGAATGTTCTTGAATAGAACCAAATGCACAATGATGATTGGTTAACATTAATCCCTCTGAAGAGATCATCTCGCCGGTACAGCTTCCTCCGTTCAAGGAAACAATAGCATCCTTAAGGGAGGAGTTGTTTACTGAGTATAAATCCTCAGCAGTTAATTGCAATCCGTGAGCTTGCATATCGCTCTCATTCATTGCTTGTAAAAGTTGTGGCAACCACATTCCCTCATCAGCTATTGCTGTAAATGAGAAGAATCCTGCCATTACGATTGATAAAAATTTCTTAGTCATTAGTTTATTTTTTTGTTTAGGCAAATCTAAAAAATCAATAAGGGATATCTCATTTGAATTTAGTTATTTTTAAAAAGAGATGTTAACAATAATTTAATGTATTTTTGTATTTTATTATGGAAGAAAATAAACTTACAAGAATCAATAAATTCTTATCAGAAATAGGGTATTGCTCAAGGCGTGCTGCTGATAAATTAATTGACCAAGGAAGAGTAAAAATAAATGGGGAAATTCCTTTAATGGGAACAAAAGTTTCTAATGAAGATCAGGTAAGTGTAAACGGAAAAGTGGTGCACAGAGCTAAAAAGAAGAAGATGGTTTATATTGCTTTCAATAAGCCAGTGGGTATTGTTTGTACTACTGACCAGATGCGAGAAAAGAATAATATTATCGATTATATTAATTATCCTACTCGTATTTTCCCTATTGGAAGATTAGACAAACCTTCAGAAGGATTAATTTTTCTAACGAATGATGGGGATATTGTAAATAAGATTTTGCGCGCCAGAAACAATCATGAGAAGGAATATGAAGTAACCGTTAGCAAGCCAATCACAAAAGAATTTATTGAAGCTATGGGAAATGGAGTGCCAATTTTGGATACCTTTACTCGTAAATGTTTTGTAAAACAAACAGATAAAAAGAAATTCAAGATTATACTTACCCAAGGTTTGAATCGCCAAATTAGAAGAATGTGTGAGTACTTAGAATATGATGTTAGGAAGCTGAAAAGGGTAAGAATTATGAATATTAAACTAGACATTCCTGTTGGGGAATACCGTAATTTTACAGCTACAGAATTGAATCAAATCAATCAGTCAGTAGAGCATTCTATTAAAACTTATGAGGAGGGGAAGTAAAAGTTTAATTTAAGTTACTTAAAACTACATCCCATAATGCTTTACGGGCCACTAAACAATCCTTAGCAGTTTGTTCTACTTCTTTCCATTTTTGTCTGTCATCCCCACATAAATCAGCAATAAGTTGCAGGGCTAATGGGCCGTGCTCTCCACCATCTAACTCTATGTGCCTTTCAAGGTAATACACAAACTTATCTATAGTATGTTCTTTACTTAAATCGTTTACAATTGCGGTAAACATATCTGGTATTAAATCCTCACGACCAAAAGTAAAAGCAGATGCAATTTTATGGGCTTCTCCAGTTTTTAATACATCAAAAGTGGTAGCTAAAAAGGAATCAATAGCGGTATTAACTTTAGGCAAGTTAATATCAGTAATGCTATCTACAAAGTTTTCAATTTCTGTAGTATTGGCACCACATTCTTTCATTGCATCCAAGTACATTTCATAGTGTGAGGCAGGGTTCCCATCTGCATCAACATCACTTTCCTCTTCCAGCACAATAGAGTTAATCAGCCTTCTTATTTTATTGTCCCCAATAGGTTTCCAAGGAAGAGTAGTGCTAGTCAATTCAATTTGTAATCCTTTTAACAAGGACATAAAGTCCCAAACAGCATATACATGAACTTCCATTAGTTTTTGAACATCCTCAATGGTGTTAAGTTGGCTGTATAACGGATGATTTACTACATCTCTTTTGTGCTCAGCAATCTGAGTGTTTATGTGTTGAATATTTTTATTCATTATTTATTTTTAAGAACGGGAACAGCCGAACAAGCCTCCCCAAACATTAGACTACTTACGGTATCTTGCAATTTTTTGGTAATTGCCATATAAAGTGAAGCGCTTAAAGGAACTTGTCCACAACCTTTTACAATCACTTTTTTACTTTCAAATTCTGTGCTATCAATAGCATCAATATTAGCAGTGAATATTTGCTGAAATACATCCTCTTTTTTTCCAAAATGGATTTTGCTAGCAATACCCTTCAAGTAAGAAGTAACTAGCATAAAAGCCCACATAGGCACAATGGCATCTGAGCTACAATTTATTGCTATAATTTTGTCTTGGTAGATGGAAAAATCAAATTCTTTTAAATTGGCTCTGAATTCTTTTTCCTTTAGGATAATCTCTTGAAAAAGAAAATCCTTTACATCTAAAACAGCAATAGATTGACTAGGAGCATAGTCTGCTAAATCAATAGCGATTAAGGCACTATTTGCTACTCTATTTACAATTTCATCACTCATGTTTTATAACATTCCGAGTTCTAGTTTTGCTTCTTCACTCATCATTTCTTTTGTCCAAGTTGGCTCAAAAGTTATTTCTACTTTTGCATCTTTAACTGAAGGTAAAGTTTTTACTCTTTCCTCTACTTCAACAGGAAGTGTTTCGGCAACTGGGCAATTAGGAGTAGTAAGTGTCATGGTAATTTTAACATCACAATCTTCACTAACTTCTACATCATAAATAAGCCCAAGTGCATAAATGTTTACAGGTATCTCAGGGTCATAAATTTCACAGATCACCTCTATAACTTCTTCTCCAATTTTTTGTAATTCTTCTTCTGTTTTCATAATTAGTTATTGAAAGCTAATGCGTAAATTTTCATTTGTTTTATCATTGATACTAGTCCGTTTGCTCTAGTAGGAGAGAGTTGTTCTTTCAATCCTATTTTGTTTATAAAGTCAAGTTTTGCATTTGCAATTTCTGATGGAGATTGTCCCGAAAGAACATTTATTAAAACAGCTATAATACCCCTAGTCATAATAGCATCACTATCTGCTGTATAAATAATCTTTCCTTTAGTGTATTCTGCATGTAGCCAAACTCTACTTTGGCAACCTTTTATTAAGTTGTCTTCTGTTTTGTATTGTTCATCAATTGGGGAGAGTTCTTTTCCTAAATCAATAAGGTATTCGTACTTCTGCATCCAATCGTCAAATATTGCAAAATCTTCAGTAATTTCAGTTTGTATTTCTTTTATAGTACTCATTATGATAACATCAATTTTGCCTTTTTAATTGCTTTTACACAAACATCAATTTCTTGTTTAGTATTATAAACGGACAATGAAATTCTTGCCGTTCCAGGAATGTTAAACCTGTCCATAATTGGTTGCGTACAATGGTGTCCTGTTCGGATAGCAACTCCCATTTTATCTACAATTACACCTATATCGTAAGGATGTAATCCTTCAATATTAAATGAAATAATACCTGATTTATGTGCAGCTGTCCCATAAATTTTTAGTCCCTCAATTTTTAATACTTCAGCAGTTGCATATTTTAATAGTTCTTCCTCATATTTTGTAATTTCTGCAATTTCTAGATCGGTAATAAAATCAATGGCTTGTTTAAAAGCAATTACTCCAGAAATATTAGGCGTTCCTGCTTCAAATTTATGAGGCAAACAAGCGTAAGTAGTTTTTGCAAAACTAACTTCTTTGATCATTTCTCCACCACCTTGGTAAGGAGGAAGTACATTTAAAATTTCTTCTTTCCCATACAAAACTCCAACTCCTGTTGGTCCGAACAATTTATGTGCTGAAAAGCAATAGAAATCAGCATCCAGTTTTTGCATATCCAAAGCAACATGAGAGGCTGCTTGAGCTCCATCAATCATTACTTTTGCATTAAAATTGTGTGCTTTTGCAATGATAGTTTCAATATCATTTACTGTCCCCAGAGCATTGGAAATATGACTAACTGATACTAATTTTGTGTTTTTAGAAAGAAGGTTGTCAAATTCATGCATATCCAAACTTCCATTATCTAAAAGTGGAATTACCTTTAAAGTTGCGCCTGAAATTTCGCAACACATTTGCCAAGGCACTATGTTGGAATGGTGCTCCATTTCCGAAATAATAATTTCATCCCCTTTGTTTAGTAAGGTTCTGAAACCATTTGCAACTAAGTTAATAGAGTCAGTTGTTCCTTTGGTAAAAATGATTTCGTGATTGTGTTTTGCGCCAATAAATGCTTGAACAGTATTTCTTGTTTCTTCAAATTTATCAGTTGCTAATCCGCTTAAAAAATGAACTCCTCTGTGTACATTGGAGTTTTCATTTGCATAGTAAGTAGCTTCTGCATCAATTACAGATTGTGGTTTTTGTGTTGTAGCTCCATTGTCAAAATATACCAAATCCTTTCCATTTACCTTACGGTTTAGGATAGGGAATTGCGCTCGTATTTTGTTAATGTCTAACATCTATAAACTGAAATCTAAATCAACATTTAGTTTATGGGCCAATAATTTTTGAGCTAATAATTTCACTTCTTCTACAGAGATATTTTCAATTGCTTCAGATGCAAATGCGTAGGTTAAAACTGCCTTTGCTTCTTCAATACCAATCCCTCTACTTCTCATGTAGAAAAGTGCGTTTTCATCCAATTGACCAATAGTACAACCATGACTACACTTTACATCATCAGCATAAATCTCTAATTGTGGTTTGCTGTCAATAGTAGAATTATCACTTAATAATAAGTTGTTGTTAGATTGGAATGCATCAATTTTTTGTGCATCAGGACGCACCATAATTTTACCGTTAAACACTCCTTTGGAATGCCCTAAATAAACTCCTTTGTACATCTCATTACTTCTACAGTGTGCGCTTTTATGATCCACAAAAGTATGATTGTCAGCAAGCTGATTGTCATCCAATATTGAAATACCATTCATATTGCTTTCGCAATTAGAGCCGTTTTGTTCAAAATTTAAGTTGTTTCTGGTGAATGAGCCTCCAAAAATAAGTGTGTTAATTTCACAAGTAGAATCTTGTTCTTGATATACATTTACTGTATCAATCAATCTAGATTCCGGCGTGTTGTTTTGTATTTTGTTGTATTCTACTTTTGTGTTTTTAGCGCAATTTATCTGAGTAAAATTATTTACCATTGAAGTAGAATCATTCAGGGCTTGAATTCTTTCTACAAACTTTACCTCAGTATTATCTCCAACAGAAATTAAGTTTCTGTATTGAGAAAAATTATTTTCTGTAGTTGAAAAAAACAAAATTTCAATAGGACTTTCTAGCACAGTGTTTTTATCCACTGAAATAGTAAATCCATTTTGAGCAAGGGCTTTATTCAGTTGTAAAATACTATCAGTTGTATTGCTTCCAAAATTAGAAAAACCATTAACACTTACTCCTTTGATATTTGGACTTCCGATTAGTTTTCCATCAGAAAAAATAATTCTATTATCAAATCCTAAGGAATATTTTTCAACTGTAGAGGAATCAATAATTTCTCCTGTATTTTCAATATTATAATCTTTAGTGACTATCTTTTTAAGTGAAGTGTATTTCCACTCCTCATCTTTGGTTGTTGGAAATCCTTTTGACATGAAAGAAGTAAAAAGCTCTTTCTTTTCAGTAGAAATCTGCACCCCCTCTGAATACGATTTTAAATTTTCAATTAAGCCCACTTTTTATCTTCTTCTTTAGTTACCCAATCATACCCTTTTTCTTCTAACTCATGTGCTAATTCTGCTCCTCCCGACTTAACGATTCTCCCATTGTATAATACATGTACAAAGTCAGGAACAATATAGTCCAATAATCTTTGGTAATGCGTAATAATAACAGTTGCATTATCCTCACTTCTTAGTTTGTTTACTCCATTAGCAACAATTCTAAGCGCATCAATATCCAACCCAGAATCAGTCTCGTCCAAAATAGCTAATTTAGGTTCTAACATTGCCATCTGAAAAATCTCATTTCTTTTCTTTTCTCCACCAGAGAATCCTTCATTCATGTTACGCGATAAGTAACCTTGCTTGATGCTTAAAAGCTCCATCTTTTCTCGCATCATTTTTAACAAATCCTTAGTTAGAATAGGCTCTAAACCTTGTGCTTTCCTTTTTTCTGTAATTGAAGTTTTGATAAAGTTAGAAACTGAAATTCCAGGAATTTCAACAGGATATTGGAAAGAAAGAAATACACCATTATGTGCTCTTTCCTCTGGATCTAATTCCAATAAATCCTTTCCATTAAAAGTAATGTTTCCGCCTTCAACTTCATAGTCTTCATTACCAGCAATTACTGCCGATAGCGTACTTTTCCCAGAACCGTTAGGTCCCATGATAGCATGGATTTCCCCTGCCTTCACTTCTAAGTTTATTCCTTTTAGGATTTGATTGTCTTCAATTCCTGCTTTTAAGTCTTTTATCTGTAACATTTTCTTGTTTTTAACCTACTGAACCTTCAAGGCTGATTTCTAATAATTTTTGTGCTTCTACTGCAAATTCCATTGGTAATTGGTTAAGTACATCCTTGCAATACCCATTTACAATTAAGGCAATTGCTGCTTCTGTTCCTATTCCTCTTTGGTTGCAATAGAATATTTGATCTTCTCCAATTTTTGAGGTAGTTGCTTCATGCTCTACTTTGGAAGAATTATTTTTTACTTCAATGTAAGGGAAAGTGTGCGACCCACATTTATCTCCCATAAGTAAAGAATCACATTGAGAAAAATTTCTAGAGTTAGTAGCGCCCTTTGAAATCTTAACTAATCCTCTATAATTTCCATCACTTTTTCCTGCTGATATTCCTTTTGCAATAATAGTACTCTTAGTGTTTTTCCCTAAGTGAATCATTTTTGTTCCAGTATCTGCTTGTTGTCTATTGTTAGTTACTGCAACTGAGAAAAATTCTCCAATTGAGTTATCTCCTTTTAAAATACAAGAAGGATACTTCCAAGTTACTGCTGAACCTGTTTCTACTTGTGTCCAAGAGATTTTTGCGTTTTTATGACAAATTCCCCTTTTAGTTACAAAGTTGAAAACTCCACCAACACCCTCTGCATTTCCTGGGTACCAGTTTTGTACAGTAGAATATTTTATATCTGCTTCATCCATAGCGATTAATTCTACTACTGCAGCATGCAATTGATTTTCATCTCGCATTGGAGCTGTACATCCTTCCAAATAACTTACTTGAGAACCTTCATCGGCAATTAATAATGTTCTTTCAAATTGCCCAGTTCCTGCCTCATTAATTCTGAAATAAGTAGAAAGTTCCATTGGGCATTTTATTCCTTTTGGAATGTAGCAAAAGGAACCATCAGAAAATACGGCTGCATTTAGTGCAGAAAAGAAATTATCTCTAGCAGGGACAACTGTTCCTAAATATTTCTTTACTAACTCTGGGTGCTCTTGAATTGCATCTGATATTGGGCAGAAAATAATTCCTTTTTCAGCAAGTGTATCTTTAAATGTATTTGCTACAGAAACAGAATCCATTACGATATCTACAGCTACATTTGCTAATTTCTTTTGTTCATCAATTGAAATTCCTAACTTATCAAAAGTCTTTTTCATTTCAGGATCTAAATCATCTAAACTGTCCAAAACAGGTTTTTGTTTAGGTGCTGAATAATAGATTACATCCTGATAATTAGGTTTGGTATAGTTAATGTTTGCCCAATCAGGTTCTTCCATTTCCAACCAAGATTTGTATGCTTTTAATCGGTATTCCAACATCCATTCCGGTTCATTTTTCTTTGCAGAAATAATGCGCACCACATCTTCTGAAAGTCCCTTAGGGATGGTGTCTGATTCAATGTCTGTTGTAAATCCGTATTTATATTCGGTTGATGTTACCTTTTCTAATAACTCGTCTTCCGACTGTTTTTTTTGCTCACTCATTTTTGTAAATTATTATAAAGAAAAACTTTCCCCACAACCACAGGTTCTGCTTGCGTTTGGGTTGTTGAATACAAACCCTTTTCCGTTTAGTCCGTCAGAAAATTCTAAAGTAGTGCCAACTAAGTATAAAAAACTTTTTTTATTGATTAACAGTTTGATGTCATTGTTTTCAATTAGTTCATCTTCATCATTTTTTGAGTTATCAAAGTCTAATTTATAGTTTAAACCCGAACACCCTCCACTTTCAACACCAACTCTTACAAATTGTTTTTTTTCAGTGTCTTTATCTAGTAGATAAAGTAATCTTTCTTTTGCAGAATTACTTATTTTAATCATTTATTTAGAATAGCTCTCGTTAGGGCGGCAAATATACAAAATAAAGCGCATATTTTCTCTATCTTTGCAACATGAGTATATTTGAAGATAAAGGTGTGAATACAACCTCAATTGAGAGTTTGGGGGAGTTTGGTTTGATAGATCATTTAACAAATGGAATTACTACTAAAAATAGTTCAACTGTTAAAGGTATTGGTGATGATGCTGCTGTTATTGATATGGGAGATAAGTATCAATTAGTTAGTACTGATTTGTTAGTTGAGGGAGTTCATTTTGATTTAGCTTATATGCCATTAAAGCATTTAGGATACAAAGCAGTGGCTATAAATGTATCTGATATTTGCGCTATGAATGGAGATGCAAAACAAATAACTCTTGGGCTTGCTTTAAGTAATAGATATACAGTTGAGGCTCTTGAAGAATTATATGATGGAATAAAATTAGCTTGCGAACATTATGTGGTAGATTTAGTAGGAGGAGACACTACTTCTTCAACATCTGGCTTGATGATAAGCGTTACGGTTTTAGGTGAGGTTGACAAGAATAAAATTACTTATAGAAGTGGAGCAAAAATAAATGATTTAGTAGTTTGTACTGGAGATTTAGGTGCTGCTTATTTAGGACTTCAGATCCTAAATAGAGAGAAGGAAATGTTTAAGGAAAACCCTACAATACAACCTGATTTAACAGGCAATGATTATGTATTAAAAAGGCAATTAAAACCAGAAGCGGCTATAAAATACACTCGAATATTAAAAGACTTAGATATAGTCCCCACTTCAATGATAGATATTTCAGATGGACTTTCTTCTGAAGCGTTACATCTTTCAAAATCATCAGAAGTTGGGATTACTTTACATGAAGACAAAATCCCTGTAGATTATACTGCTATGAATTTAGCAAATGAGTTTAATATGAATCCTATTTTTTGCGCACTAAGTGGAGGAGAGGATTACGAATTGCTTTTTACTATTGGTCAAGAACATTATGAAAAATTAAAGAAAGATCCTGATTTTACTATTGTTGGTTTTGTAACTGATAAATCAGAAGGAAATAATTTTATAGCTAATGATGGAAGCTCACATCCTCTAACCGCACAGGGATGGGATGCCATGAAGAACAATTAATAAAGTATATTTTAATTATTCATTAAACCTTCAATTTCCTCTATTTCAATAGGAATATTTTTCATTAAATCATCTGGTCCGTTTGCTGTAACTAAGATGTCATTTTCTAATCTGATACCTAATTCTTCCTCCAAAATATAGATCCCGGGCTCGCAAGTAAACACCATCCCTTCTTTCATTGACCAATCAAAATTACCAACATCGTGTACATCAAGCCCTAAATAATGTGAAGTTCCGTGCATAAAATATTTTTTGTATAATGGTTTTAAAGGGTCTTGTTTTTGCACATCATGTTTATCCAAAAGTCCTAGCTCGATAAGTTCTAATTCCATTATTCTTCCAATTTCGGCATTATACTCTTTAAACTTTGTTCCTGGAGCTAGCATTTTAGTAGCTTCCTTCATCACATGTAAAACTGAATTGTAGACTGCTTTTTGTCGTTCAGAGAACTTTCCATTTACAGGTATAGTTCTTGTTAAATCAGAGGCATAATTTGCGTATTCTGCCCCAAAGTCCATGAGTAAGATATCTCCATCTTTACAAGCCTTGTTGTTTTCAATATAATGTAAAACGCATGAATCAACTCCAGATCCAATAATTGGTTGATAAGCAAACCCATTAGAGCGATTCCTTAAGAACTCATGCATTAACTCTGCTTCAATTTCATACTCCATTACTCCTGGCTTAATAAATGGAAGAATTCTTCTCAAACCTTTTTCTGTGATGTTACATGCATTTTGCATTAGTGCAATTTCAATATCAGACTTAATAACTCTTAACTCATGCATTATAGGAGCAACTTCCTTTATTGCTTTATTAGAGTATTTATCAGTCATCATATTTCTGAATCTGTCATCTCTTGTTTGAACATCAGATGCTGTTCTGCTATGAATATTTTTATTCAGATAGATGCTATCGCATTTTGAAACCATTTCATCCAATTTAGTTTCTAACTCATCTAACCAAAAAACAGTTTTAATTCCTGAAGCTTTAAAAGCATCATCTTTAGTGAGTTTTGCACCTTCCCAAATGGCAATATGCTCATTTGTTTCTTTTAAAAATAAAACTTCACGCATATTCTCATCAGGATGATTTGGAAATAAAACTAAAACACTCTCTTCTTGATCAACCCCACTTAACCAAAATAAATCATTGTTTTGTCTGAATGGCATAGTCCCATCTGCATTAGTTGGCATTATATCATTTGCATTAAAAATGGCTAGATTATCTCCTTTTATTTTAGCTTTAAATAATGTTCTATTTTTTATAAATAGTTGACTGTCAATTGTTAAGTATTTCATCTGTTTTTTTTAAAAGAATTTCAAAGGTAGTAAAATAAGGCTTATCTATAATTATTATGAATTAGAAAAATAGGTTGTTTATTTGCACTATCTACCTTACCTTTGCCGATTAATATTATAAAATAATAAAATGAGTAATGGATTGTCAAATTCTTCAGTTGGAAGAAAAGTGTTAATGGCCTTGTCAGGTTTTTTCCTGTTGTTTTTTTTAATGCAACATTTTGTAATCAATTTATTTTCGGTAATCAGTGCTGATTTATTTAATGAGATTTCTCATTTTATGGGAACAAATGGATTAATTCAGTTTGTACTGCAACCTATATTGATATTTGGATTTTTGTTTCATTTAGCAATGGGAATGTATTTAGAAAGGAAAAATAGTGCCGCTCGACCTATTAAATACGCAATGGACAAGCCATCAGAAAACTCTAATTGGATGAGTAGGAATATGCTTATTACAGGTATCATGGTAATGCTATTTTTAGGGTTACACTTCTATGATTTTTGGCTTCCAGAAATCAAAACAAAATTTATTGAAGGCGATTGGAGTGGATTGAATAATGGCGAATTTAGGTATTGGGAAGAATTACATCATAAATTTCAAGATATAATTAGAGTTTCAATTTATTGTGTTGCTTTTATTTTCTTAGGACTTCATTTATCTCATGGTTTTCAATCAGCGTTTCAGTCAGCAGGATTTAATCATAATAAGTACACTCCAATAATTAAGAAACTAGCAACACTTTATGCTATTATAATTCCTTTTGGATTTATATTTATTGCATTGTTCCATTATTTCACACAAAATTAAAAATTAAGCTATGTCAGTTTTAGATTCTAAGATTCCAGATGGGCCATTAAAAGATAAATGGACTAATCATAAAAACAAGATTGATCTTGTTAACCCGGCTAACAAAAGAAATATTGATATTATAGTTGTTGGCACTGGTTTGGCTGGTGGTTCTGCGGCCGCATCACTTGCCGAAATGGGATATAATGTAAAATCATTTTGCTATCAAGATTCTCCAAGAAGAGCGCACTCAATAGCGGCACAAGGAGGAATTAATGCAGCAAAAAATTATCAAAATGACGGGGATTCTGTTTATCGGTTATTTTATGACACGGTAAAAGGAGGAGATTACAGATCGAGAGAAGCAAATGTGCACCGCTTGGCAGAGGTTTCAGGAAATATAATTGACCAATGTGTAGCGCAAGGAGTTCCTTTCGGCAGAGATTATGGTGGGCTTTTAGATAATCGTTCGTTTGGAGGAGTATTAGTTTCCAGAACATTTTACGCTAAAGGACAAACAGGACAACAATTATTGCTAGGGGCTTATTCGGCATTGAACAGACAAATTGCAAAAGGAAAAGTTACTATGTACAATCGTCATGAGATGGTTGAATTGGTAAAAGTGAATGGAAAAGCAAGAGGAATTATTGCTAGAAATTTAGAAACAGGAGAATTAGAAAGACATTCGGCACATGCTGTTGTTATTGCTAGTGGAGGGTACGGAAATGTATTTTTCTTATCTACTAACGCAATGGGATCAAATGCAACTGCAGCTTGGAAAATTCATAAAAAAGGAGCGCATTTTGCAAATCCTTGTTACACACAAATCCACCCAACTTGTATTCCAAGAAGTGGTGAGCATCAATCTAAACTGACTCTAATGTCAGAGTCATTAAGAAATGATGGTAGAATTTGGGTCCCAAAAAACATTGATGATGTACTGGCAATTCGTGAAGGAACACTAAGTCCAACTGATTTATCAGAAGATCAAAGAGATTATTACTTGGAAAGAAGATATCCTGCATTTGGTAATTTAGTACCAAGAGATATAGCTTCAAGAGCTGCTAAAGAAATATGTGATGCTGGCTATGGGGTTAATAGTACAGGGGAAGCAGTATACTTAGATTTTTCATCTGCTATCCAAAGATATGGTAAGCAAGAAGCTGCAATTGCAAGATTACAAAACCCTTCTGAATCGGATATTTTAAAATTAGGAGAAGGGGTTATTGAATCAAAATATGGGAATCTTTTTCAGATGTATGAGAAAATTGTAGCAGAAGATCCATATAAAAAACCAATGATGATTTACCCGGCAGTACACTATACTATGGGAGGGGTTTGGGTAGATTATAATTTGATGACTTCTGTTGAAGGCTGTTATTGTATTGGAGAGGCAAATTTTTCTGATCATGGGGCAAATAGATTAGGTGCATCTGCCTTAATGCAAGGATTAGCAGATGGTTATTTTGTACTGCCTTATACTATTGGAAATTATCTTTCTAATGAAATTAGAACTGGAAAAATTTCTACTGAAGCCGCAGAGTTTGTTGCCGCTGAAAAAGAAGTTTCAGATAGAATTGAAAAATTAATGAATATAAAAGGCACAAAATCTGTTGACCATTTCCATAAGTTATTAGGTAAAGCAATGTGGGAATATGTTGGTATGACTCGTAATGAGAAAGGGCTTAAAAAAGCAATGGCCGAAATAAAAAAAATACGTACTGATTTTTGGAGTGATGTAAAAATTCCTGGAGACAGAAACTCTTTAAACCGTGAGCTAGAAAAAGCGGGTAGAGTTGCTGACTTTTTAGAATTAGGAGAGCTTTTTGCAAAAGACGCTCTGCATAGAAACGAAAGTTGTGGTGGGCATTTTAGAGAAGAATCAGTAGAGCTAGACGGTTTGCAAAAAGGAGAAGCAAAAAGAAATGATACCGATTATGCTTATGTTGCAGCTTGGGAATATAAAGGAGAACCTGCTGATGCAGTAATGCACAAAGAAGAGTTAGAATTTAATGATATTGAATTGAAACAAAGATCTTACAAATAAGAATATGGATTTAACACTTAAAGTCTGGAGACAGAAAAATAGAGAAGAAAAAGGAGGTTTAGAAACCTATAAGGTCACTGGAATTTCAGAGCATGCTTCTTTTTTAGAAATGCTTGACATTATGAATGAACAATTAATAAAGGAGGGCACAGAACCTGTGGCTTTTGATTATGATTGCCGTGAGGGAATTTGTGGTACTTGTTCTCTTTATATTAATGGAGAGGCCCATGGGCCTGATAGAAAAGTAACTACTTGCCAACTTCATATGCGTATGTTTAAAGATGGTGAAACTATTTATATTGAACCTTGGAGATCGGCTGCTATGCCAGTTATTAAGGATTTAATTGTAGACAGATCGTCTTTTGATAGAATTCAGCAATCCGGAGGGTTTGTTTCAGTAAATACATCTGGAAATACACAAGACGCAAATGCATTGCCAATACCTAAAATGAATGCTGATTTGGCTTTTGATGCTGCTGCTTGTATTGGATGTGGCGCTTGCGTCGCAACCTGTAAAAATTCTTCAGCTATGCTATTTGTTGCTGCTAAAGTTTCACAATTTGCTTATTTGCCACAAGGACAAGTAGAAGCAAAACAAAGAGTATTGAATATGGTAGAGCAAATGGATAAAGAAGGATTTGGGAATTGTACTAATACAGGTGCTTGTGAGGTAGAATGTCCGAAAAGTATTTCTATTAAATACATTGCAAAAATGAACAGAGAGTTTTTATCTGCTTCTTGTTCGTCAGAGAGTTAAAAGAAACCTAATATTATATAAAAAAGCAATTTCATTTGAACTTGCTTTTTTATGCTTTTACTTTCTATAGTTTGCTTTCTTCTTTTTTCTATTTGCAAAGAATTCTTGTTTTTTTCTATTCTTTTCTTTCTCAAATTCTTTCTTTTCTTGAGCATTCATTGGCTTGTCAGTTTGAGGGAAAGGATGGTCTTTAATTGCATCAATTTTTTTACCAATTAGCGTTTCAATATCTTTAATATAAGCATTTTCTTCAGGTCCAGAAATTGAAATTGAAATTCCTTCTTTTCCTGCCCTTCCACATCTTCCTATTCTATGCACATAAGTTTCGGATTCATTAGGTATGTTGTAATTCAGTACATGTCTTAACTCATTTATATCAATTCCTCTTGCAGCAATATCAGTTGCCACTAATACTCTCATCCCTCCATCTTTAAATGATTTCAAAGCGTTCTGCCTTTGGTTTTGAGATTTATCTCCATGTATTGCAGCAGCTTCAATATTCTTCTTTTTAAGATTTTTCACAATCTTATTCGCTCCATGTTTGGTTCTTGAAAAAACCAGAATTTGTTTTATTTCTTTATCCTTTAAAATATGAAATAATAATTCTTTCTTACTTGTTTGATTTGTGAAATAAACATATTGTTGTATTGTTTCTGCTGTTGATGAAACTGGAGCAACTGATACATTTTTAGGGTTTTTCAAGATTGTTTTTGATAACTCTAAAATATTTTTTGGCATAGTAGCTGAAAAGAAAAGAGATTGTCTTTTCTGAGGAAGCATTTTTATAATCTTTTTGATATCATGAATAAAACCCATATCCAACATTCTATCAGCTTCATCTAATACAAAATATTTCACATCTTTTAGCGTGATGTATCCTTGCCCGATAAGATCAAGCAATCTACCTGGAGTTGCAATTAAAACATCTACTCCCGCATCAAGTCTTTTTACTTGTTTCATTTGCTTTACCCCTCCATAAATAACCGTATTTTTAATAGAGTTATATTTTGAGTAATCAGTAAAATTCTCAGCAATTTGAATAGCAAGTTCTCTAGTAGGGGTAACAATAAGTGCCTTTACTTTTCTTTTTCCTTGGTTTTGAGATTCGTTTTCTAAATGATGTAAAATGGGTAATGAAAAAGCAGCAGTTTTACCTGTTCCTGTTTGAGCAGTGCCTAGCACATCATTTCTATTTAAGATAAGCGGAATGGCCTTAGCCTGAATTGATGTCGGAGTTTCGTAATTTTGATCTTTCACTGCTTTTTGCAATGAGTTATGTAGTTTTAAATCTTCAAATGTCATATAGTAATATTGTTTTGCAAGTGTAAGTATATTACAAATGATAGCCTATTCAACTGCAGTTTATTGCAAATTATTATGTTTGCTGTATGAAAGAATCACTTTCGATATCCTTAATACAAGCTAATCTTCATTGGGAAGATGTGGATGCAAATTTAAATCATTTTGATAAACTGATTTCTGTTATTAACGAAATTGATTTAATTTTACTTCCTGAGATGTTCAACACTTCTTTCTGCCCAAAATCTAATCATTTGTCTGAATCAATGAATGGGAAATCTGTTAGTTGGATGAAGGAAATATCAAAGAAAAAAAAATGCGTTATTGCTGGCTCATTAATGATAAATGAGGAGGGTAAAGTTTATAATCGCCTAGTTTGGATTAGTAAGGATGGGCAGATTTCTACTTATGATAAAAGACATTTATTTTCATTAATAGAGGAGGAAAGACATATTGCAAAAGGAGTTAAGCGTTTAATTGTAGAGCTAGAAGGTTGGAAAATTTGCCCTCTTATTTGTTATGATTTGCGTTTTCCAGTTTTTAGCAGAAATAATGGAGATTATGATTTGTTAATCTATTTGGCAAATTGGCCAATAAAAAGAATTGATGCTTGGGATACGCTTTTAAAAGCGCGTTCCATAGAAAATCAGTGTTTTACTATTGGAGTGAACAGAGTAGGTGAAGATGGAAATGGAATACCATTTAATGGATATACAAAAGTTTTTGATGCTTTTGGGAAGGAACTGCTTTCAGCTAAAGAAAATATGGAAGAAGTTCTGCAAATTGAAATTAGTTTGGATGATTTAAAATTGAAAAGAAGGCAAATGAATTTCCTGAAAGATAGAGATAATTTTACTCTACAATAAGCCACTCTAATTCCAAATCCCAATTGGAACGAATAGTTATTTCTGATGGGTAAATTTGCACTTTCTCTACCTGTACTTTGTTTATCCAACTTCCAGTTGTCCACTTTCTATCTTCATTTAAATCACTAATATATTTCAGTTGATATTTCCCTGCAATAAGTTCATCTAAAATATATGGTGGATTAGTAAATGAGAATTCTTTAACTACTTTTTTATTTTGCAAAAGTTGGAAAATACAAGGTGTATTAGTGCTACTTATAATTTCAAGTTTTCCATATGAAATTTCTTTTTTTGTAAGAGTTTTCATTGATAAACTATCAGAAGAAAGGCTGTCAGTTTTTATTCCATTTGTGTCTGAATTTGCACTATCAATTTCTATTACAGGATTGAATGAAAATAGGAAAAAAAAGCTATCAGTTTCTGCATTTACGCAACTATCTAAATATGCAATACTTTCATCTTCATTGTAGATGAAATCAAATTCAGTAAGAGCAACAACTTTGTAGTTTTTAGCGTTTAAATTAGGGAAGTGAAAGTTACCTTCTTTATCAGTTTTTGCAATGTAATTGGGATTTTCTTTAAAGATAATAGTGTCATTTTTATTTTCTTCAAAAAGCATAATCCAAGCATTTTCTATTTCCTCTAAAGTATAAGCATCTTGTAGTCTACCACTTAAAGTTAGCGTGTCCAAAACATCAGAAGTTGAGAAAATATAGTTAAGCGTATCAAGTATGTTTCCTTCATTTAAATCTTTAATACAAGTGTTTAACGATAGATTGTAGGTTACGTTTTCTGAAAGTGTATCTTCAATAGTTAAGGATAGCTCTGTTCCTTTTATTATCTTTTGAATTCGTTTATTAATTGGTGGTGAAATGTAAAAATTTTCTTCCCAATTATTTAGTACAATAAATTCGTCAAATTCAAATGAAACAATTTTTTTATTAAGATGCCGCAAATTTTTTGTACTGTTTATTTTTTGTAATTTAGGAGCATTAATATCTTTTACGCCACCAGTAGGGGCTACTATATTAGCACAGGAAACAAGATGCAATACAATACATATTTGAAGCAATTTTTTCATTAAGGCAAATAAACAAATAAATTTCCATAACTTTTCACTAGTCACTTGTAACTCATAACTTTATTTTATGCTACATCAATAGTTTCGATAGTTAATTTATTACTTTACCTTCTTGTAGTTTTTGTGCGCAAGCTACCAATGATATGTCAGTTGTTATTACATCATCAACGATTAGAATACGCATCTCCTTTAGTTTTTTTACTACTCTTTAAATTCATGAGAGTTCATCATGCTCACCTATCTTATAGGTCTTTTTTTCTTATTTGATAATCGGCATTTTCTATTCTTATACATGACTTTTCATTCAGTTATTGCGTAAGCCAATTGTTTGCCAAGGGAAATGTACACATTTTTTCTTCTACATATTTCCATTGGCGTATTAATTTCTGCGTATTCCTAGATTTATTAAAATCAAAAATTCCAGCCGCATTTTCTAGTTTTATTCTATCCAAAAACTTTCAATTACATTATTTTACTATTAATAAAGCAATCAGTTTTTGGCGTTTGATGCAAGCAAGATATATAAAATAAGGCTATAAAATCTTTTACAAATACCTTCCAATACCTTTACTCTTTAGTAAATAAAAAAACCTGCCAATTAGCAGGTTTTTTTATTTAAATATTTAGAACATTTTATCCGCATTTGCTGTAACCACAGCTAACGCATTTCAAACAACCTTCTTCATAAACTAACCCTTCATCTCCACATTCTCCACAAGTATGATCGTTTACAGCTGTTCCGTTAGCAATAAATGTTTTTAATGCTCTTACTACTCCACTTTTCCAAGTATTTATGTTCTCATCATAAAGGTTCATTTTACCAATTAAATCAACAACATAGTGCAATGGCATTCCATGTCTTAAAACTCCAGAAATCAATTTTGCATAGTTCCAGAATTCTTTATCAAAAGAACGAGATAAACCTCCCATAGTTACTTTGTACCCTTCCTTATCTTCATATTGGAAGTCATATTGAGATGATCCATCTTCTCTTTTATTTTTAATAATCCAACCGTATTCCACAGCTGCAGGCATATTAAATACATCCTCTGTTTTGCCTGTAAATATTTCGTAAGGTCTTCCGTTTAATAATCCTACAACTGCAATCCATTTTTCTTTATTATTTTGGAAGCGCACTACTTTTGCATCTAATCTTTTTGGTCTTGATGGCGCTTTTGTCTCTCTAAACTCAGAGTTTTCCAAAATAGTATCTTTCTTTTCATCAGCAGAAACCAATACACCAGACCTTGAGCCATCTCTATAAACTGTAATTCCTTTTGTTCCTTGCTTCCAAGATTCTAAGTAAATATTACTTACCTCTTCGAGAGAAACATCATTAGGTAAATTGATTGTTGAGCTGATTGAATGTGTAACGTATTTCTGAACTGCTGCTTGCATTTCAACTCTTTTATTCCAGTTAATTTCTGGAGCTGTACTTCCAGCATAAGGGCTTTTTGAAATGTCAGTTTCACCTGATACTTCCATCCATGTTTTTAAGTTATGGTGGTAAACATTAAATTCTTGCCACTTATCTCCTGAGTCATCAATAAAGTCAACTTTTGCTTCTCTATCTTGCTCATTTAATTTTCTTCTTCTTTTGTAGTGCGTCATAAATACTGGCTCAATTCCTGAAGAAGTTTGAGCTAGCATACTTAATGTCCCTGTTGGAGCAACAGTACTAATTGATATATTTCTTCTTCCAAACTTCATCATTCTCTCATAAACATCAGGAAGCTCTTTTTCTAGCATTTGAACAAATTCTGATGTTTTTTCAATTTTAGAATCAAATCCAACAAAACTTCCTCTTGAAAGAGACATATCTATTGAACTATCAAATTCAGCTCTACATTTTTCTTTCATCATTGATTCAACCATTGCTATAGCCTCATCAGAATCAATTGCCATCCCAAGTGCTGCAACCATATCAGCTAAGGCAGTAAACCCAAGCCCTGTTCTTCTACCTTCTTTGCCAGTTTTTAATAACAGCTCCCAAGTTTCTTTCTCTACCATTTTTATATTCTCGGGCTCGTCATCAGCATCAACTTTATCCAAGATTCTACCAATTGCTTCAGTCTCTAAGTCAACTAAATCATCCATTAATCTTTGTCCCTCATATGTAGCTTTGTAGAAATCTTCCATTCTGAATGATGCATCTTTTGTAAATGGGTTATCAACAAAATTGTAAAGGTTTAAAGCAATTAGTCTACAACTATCTCCTCCTTGCATTGCAATTTCAGAACAAGGGTTAGTTGATGTATTTTTATATCCAGGATAAACAGAAGAAGTTGAATACCAATGTTGACGATCCCAGAAAATTAAGCCTGGCTCGGCAGTATTATGTGCACATTCAATAATAGTACTCCAAAGTTCTTTTGCATTTACAGTTTTTGTAAATTTAGGATTGTCAGATTCAATTGGCCACTTATGAGTGTATTCAGCATTTGCCTCGACGGCATGCATAAATTCATCAGAAAGTCTGATAGAAATATTTGCACCTGTAACTTTTTGCAAATCTTGTTTTATAGTAATAAAATCCTCAACATCAGGATGTGCAATATCCATAGAAAGCATAAGAGCTCCCCTTCTTCCGTTTTGAGCGACTTCTCTAGTAGTATGCGAGAATCTATTCATAAATGAAACAGCTCCTGAAGTACTTCCTGCGGCATTAGAAACACTTGAACCTGCTGGTCTTAAATTTGAAATATCAACTCCAACTCCACATCTCCTTTTAAATAATTGTGCTAATTGTTGGTCAGTGTAAAATACACCACCATAAGAATCATGTAATTCGGGAACAACAATACAATTAGATAAAGAAGCTAATTTATAATGATTACCAAGTGAGCTCATTACACTACCTTGCGGAATAATGTAGCCAAACTCTTTAAATAAGCTGTAAACTTTTGCTTCTGTTAAATCTTCTCTTTCTTGCCCGTATTTTGATAAGAATTTTGCACTTCCGTTTAGATTGTATTTTAATTTATAATCTGCTTCAATTCTCCCAAATTCCTTTGCCATTCTTTTGTGCATATCATCAGGATTTTTCTCTACAAATTCTCCATCATAATCTTTCATGGCATACTTATTCATCCAAGTAGTTCCCGCTAATTCATCACCATTAAAATAGGCAACTGCAGATTCTAAGACTTCTTCATAAGTATATGTTTTTTGTTTTTTAGCTTTTGTCAAAACTTCTTTTTGTTTTTTTGATATTGTTGTCATTTGGCTTCCTCTTTTGAGCAGTTAATTATCCTTATTTTTTTTGTGATTACAAGTTTAGAAATAAAGTGAACTGTACAACAACATTGAACTTGCGGTTCTCAACAGATTTTTCAACAAAAAGTTAATAAGTAACTTAAGTGATTGATAACTAATTAAATGAATTTAATATCAAAATTCTATTAATAATAGTTCTTTATATTTATCCTATTTTTTTGAAGAATAAAAAAATAAACTTCTGCCTTTTACACAAACACCTCATTTAGAATACTTTCAAATAATAGCCTCCCATCTTGGTTATTTAATTCTCTATCAGCAGCTCTTTCAGGGTGTGGCATCATTCCAAAAACATTTCTATCTTTATTGCAAATCCCTGCAATATTCATTAATGATCCATTAGGGTTTGCTTCCTCAGTAATATTCCCATCTATATCAGAATATTTGAATAAAATTTGATCGTTTAACTCTAGTAATTTTAAAGTTTCTTCATCAGCGAAATACCTTCCCTCACCATGTGCAATAGGAATTTTAACTGCTTTTTCAGCATACTTTTTGGTAACTAGAGTATTATTAGTTGAAGCCTTTAAATAAGTGTTTTTACAGATAAATTTGTGAGAAGTATTGTGTAATAGAGCACCAGGTAATAATCCACTTTCGGTCAGAATTTGAAATCCATTGCAAATTCCCATTACATAACCTCCAGAATTAGCAAAGCCAATCACCTCCTTCATAATTGGTGAAAATTTTGCAATTGCTCCTGACCTTAAATAATCACCATAAGAAAATCCTCCAGGTAAAATGATAAAATCAACTCCTTGCAAATCAGTATCTTTATGCCAAAGTTCAACAGCTTCTTGCCTCATTATTTTTTCAATAACGTAAAGCATGTCTTTGTCACAATTAGAGCCAGGAAAAACAACTACACCAAATTTCATATTCTTATTTTTAATGTTGCAAATTTACACATTATAAGCAATCAAGTACTTATAATAGAAAGAAGAAAACACTAATATTACAAATAAAATGTTAGCAATTTTTCTACTCTTAGCATACACAAAGTAATTCCCAATAATTACAGCTAAAGGAGTTAGAGTAAAGTAAAAATAATTATTACCAGAATACAGTGCAATAATAATGCTAATTACAAAATACCAAAAAATTGATAAGAATGATTTTCGTGACTTAATACTTTTTTTATAAAGCCATTTGAAAAGCTCAATAATTGAAACAAAACTAATTAAAGATAACACACCTAGCCAAATATTTAACGGACTAGCATTCCAAGTTAATTCTGGATTTTTAATTAGTTCAAATTGAGTAAATTCAGGAATAACAAAGGATGAGTTGATTAAAAATGTATATACAAAATAGAAAATATAAGGCACTGTCAATCCTAGCAATATCACGAAAAATGTCCGCCAATTATTGTTAGCGTAATTAATACCGCTTACTAAAAATAAAAGTGAAAAATAAATAGTATTTGGAAATATAACTGAAACGATGGAAAGTAATAATGCAGCGTTAAAAAATTCTGAAAAAGGATAATCTTTTTGGTAACTTTCTAAGATAAAGTTTAGGAAAAAAAGTAAAATAAAAGAGGAGGCCCATTCATTTAAACTATTTACAAAGCTACTACCAATTAGAATAAAAACAAACCCAATTACAAAATTATCTTTTTTGATAATGTTCTTTTCGTAAATCAAATTGTTTAATCCTAACGCTTGAAAAAATGGAAGAGCTAAGCCAAAAAAAAACACTATATAAGAAGAAGTATTACTATTTATAAAAATGGTATTAAAATCATAATTTATCAGTGGAATGCTGATGAAAAAAACGCAAAAAAACACAAAAAATAGAATTATTGTAGGTTTCGGATTTATAAGATGTTTTAAAAACATTATACTTGATAAAAATTATTTAAATTTGCTGCTGTAAATTAAAACAAAAATTATGAATAAGATTTGGTACGCAATTGGAGATTCTTTTGATTACTTATTTGCTATGGCTGATGGCATTGGTAATACAATAAACTATATCTATATTGGAGTTATATTTGCTTTTCTTGTAGTATGGGTGGGCAAAATGCTAAAACACAGAAAGGATAATGAAGAGCACGCGCCTTTATAAATCGAAACCTATATCTTTACGATAATATTTCCCTCTAAAGGAAATTTTTTCAGCACTTGCAAATGATTTTGCAAGTGCTTTTTCTATATTTTCTCCAAAAGACGTTAAAGCAATTACTCTTCCTCCGCTAGTTCTTAATTGTTCGTTTTCATTTTTTGTTCCTGCATGAAATACGATACTTTCTGTAACATCTTCTATCCCACTTATTGCTTCTCCTTTTTCATAAGATTGAGGATAACCTTTTGAAACTAACATTACTGTTGTGGCGGCTTGGTCGTTAATATTTAAATCTTTTTCACTGAAAGTTCCATCATCAATTCCTTTTAAAAGATTTAAAAGATCTGATTTAATTCTGGGTATCACAACTTCAGTTTCAGGGTCTCCCATTCTTACATTATATTCAATGACTTTCGGCTGACCTTTCACATTTATAAGTCCAATAAAAATAAATCCTTTATAAGTAATTCCATCTTTTTTTAATCCTTCAACAGTTGGTTTTACTATTTCCCTTTCCACTTTTTCAATGTAAAATCTATCAGCAAATGGAACTGGTGATATTGCTCCCATTCCTCCAGTATTTAGTCCTGTATCTCCCTCTCCAATTCTTTTATAATCTTTTGCTGAAGGAAGAATTTTGTAAGAGTCACCATCAGTTAAAACAAATACTGAAAGTTCTATTCCACTTAGAAACTCCTCAATTACTACTGTTGAAGATGCATTTCCAAATTTTGCATCAGCAACCATAGCTTTTAGTTCGGTTTTTGCTTCTTGTAAATTATCTAAGATTAAAACTCCTTTCCCCGCTGCTAATCCATCTGCTTTTAAAACATAAGGAGCATCTAAGCTTTTTAAAAATTCGTAACCCTCTTCTAAATTTTTTTTTGTAAAGGCTTGATATTTTGCAGTTGGAATTGCATGGCGAATCATAAATTCTTTTGCAAATTCTTTGCTGCCTTCAAGTCTTGCCCCATCTTTTGATGGGCCAATTAATGATATGTTTTGTAATTCCTCATCCTCTTGGAAAAAGTCATAAATACCATTTACTAATGGATCTTCTGGTCCTACGACTACCATTTCTATTCCCTTTGAAAGTGTAAATTTTTTAATGCTTTCAAAATCATTTACATCAATTTCAACATTATTGCCTACCTCTGCTGTACCTGCATTTCCTGGTGCAATAAATAAATTATTGCAACTACTGCTTTTTGCAATTTTCCATGCAAAAGCATGTTCTCTTCCACCACTTCCTAAGATCAGTACATTCATATTTTTAACTATCCATTGTGTTTAAGATTTCCTCAGTCAATTCCATATTATGAAATACTTGTTGGACATCATCATTTTCTTCTAGTAAATCTAAAAGCTTTAATACTTTTTCTGCCTGTTCAATAGTAATTGTTTTAAAATTATTTGGGATTCTTTGCAATTCAGAATTCTTAATTTCAATCCCAAGTTCTTCTAATTTGACTTGCATATTATTAAAGTCAGTGAAATCACAATATACTGTAACGGCCTCTTCATCTACCTCCAATTCTTCTAATCCACCATCAATTAGTTCCATTTCTAACTCTTCAACATCTATAGTGATATTCTCAGGATCAATTGTAAAAACCCCTTTCCTGTCAAAGATAAACTCTAAGGAGCCATTTGTCCCCATTGCGCCATCACATTTGCTGAAATACGAACGAACATCAGCAACAGTACGATTGTTATTGTTAGATGCACAATCTACAAAAACTGCAATCCCATGAATTGCATAACCTTCTAAACTCATTTCTTCATAGTTTGCAGTATCCTTATCACTAGCTTTTTTGATAGCACGCATTACATTATCCTTGGGCATGTTTGCTGCCTTTGCATTTTGCATTACTTGCCTTAATCTAGAATTTGTATCAGGATCAGGACCTCCTTCTTTTACAGACATTACAATATCTTTTCCAATTCTTGTGAAAGTTTTAGCCATTTTCGACCACCTTTTCATCTTTCTGGCCTTTCTGAATTCAAATGCTCTTCCCATATTTTAGTTTTTAATCATCTAGTTTTAATACAGCCATAAATGCATTTTGTGGAATTTCAACATTACCAACCTGTCTCATTCTTTTCTTCCCTTTTTTCTGTTTTTCTAATAGCTTTCTTTTTCTTGAAATATCCCCTCCATAACATTTTGCAGTTACATCTTTCCTCAATGCTTTTACAGTTTCTCTAGAAATAATCTTAGCTCCAATTGCTGATTGTATAGCAATATCAAACTGCTGCCTTGGAATTAATTCTTTTAATTTAGCGCATAATTTTTTCCCTAAAGCATAAGAATTTGTTTTGTGTACTAATGCTGACAATGCATCAACAGGATCTCCATTTAACAAAATATCAAGTTTAGCTAAAACTGATGTTCTGTACCCAATAGGATAATAATCAAAAGACGCATAACCTTTAGAGACAGATTTTAGTTTATCATAGAAATCAAATACAATTTCACCAAGTGGCATTTCAAAAGTAAGTTCAACTCTATCAGTAGTTAAATAAACTTGATTGGTTAACTCTCCTCTTTTAGCAATACACAGTGTCATCACAGAACCAATAAAATCAGCTTTTGTAATAATTTGTGCACGGATATATGGTTCTTCTACACTTTCCAAAATACTTGGGTCGGGGTAATCCGTAGGATTATGAATCTCTAATTTTTTGCCTGCTCTTGTGTAAGCAAAATAAGATACGTTTGGAACTGTTGTAATTACAGTCATATTAAACTCTCGTTCTAATCTTTCCTGCACGATTTCCATGTGCAACATTCCTAAAAACCCACATCTAAACCCAAAACCAAGTGCTGCAGATGATTCTGGAGCATATGTTAAAGAGGCATCATTTAATTGCAGTTTTTCCATGGAGTTTCTAAGCTCTTCAAAATCTTCCGTATCAACGGGATAAATTCCTGCAAAAACCATTGGTTTTACTTCCTCAAATCCTTTTACTGCGTCAGTTGCTGGATTTTCAGCTGTAGTAATAGTATCACCTACTTTTACTTCTCTTGCGTCTTTTATTCCTGATATGATGTAACCAACCTCACCAGCTTTTAATGATTTTTTTGGAAATTGTTTTAAGCGTAAAGCACCAATTTCATCAGCATGGTACTTCATATCTGTAGCCATGAACTTTACCTCTTGCCCCTTTTTTATTTCCCCATTTATAATTTTAAAATAGGCTTCTATACCTCTAAATGTATTGTAAACTGAATCAAATATCATAGCTTGCAAAGGGGCGTCAATATTACCTTCTGGATGAGGGACCCGCTCTACAATTGCAGTTAAAATATTTTCAATTCCAATACCTGTTTTTGCACTTGCAGGAATAATATCTTCATTTGCACAGTCAATTAAATCAATAATTTGATCTTTTACCACCTCAGGCTCTGCAGAAGGTAAATCAATTTTATTGAGTACAGGAATAATTTCTAAATCATGTTCTAAAGCCAAATATAAATTTGAAATTGTTTGTGCCTGAATCCCTTGTGCAGCATCAACAATTAAAAGCGCACCTTCACAAGCTGCAATTGATCTTGATACTTCATAAGAAAAATCAACATGCCCAGGAGTGTCAATTAAATTAAGGATATACTCTTCACCTTTATGCGTATATTCCATCTGTATTGCATGACTTTTAATGGTGATTCCTCTTTCTTTTTCAAGGTCCATATTATCTAAAAGTTGAGACTCAGCTTCTCTCTCAGTAACCGCCCCTGTGAATTCTAATAATCTATCAGCCAAAGTTGATTTACCATGGTCAATATGTGCAATAATGCAAAAGTTTCTGATTTTTTTCATGAGTTGCGAAAATACATTTTTTCACTTGAATAGACACTTGTATTTTAGACTAGATATTTTAGTATATTTGTCATCCAAAAAATAAAAAAAATGAGTAAAAAAGTTGCGATTAGTAGAAGAAGGCATTTTTTTAAAGCAATTACTTGGAATTTGCTAGCTATGACCACTACATTTGTTGTGTTGTCATACTTACCTCAATTTTTTGGTTTAAAACCATTAGATAAAAGTTCAGTGGGATGGCTAGTCATTTTGGATAGAGTATTAAAATTATTATTTTATTATTTCCATGAAAGAGCTTGGTTTGCATCTAATTTAGGAGTTATTAAACCACCAAAAGATTAAATCGTCTAATCATCTTTCTTTAAGATGTAGTTGATTTTAATTTCATTTTCTTCACGAAATTTTTCTTCCATTTCTTCATCAATTTCCCATTGGTATTTCTTGCGTTTTGGCCCTTCATTTTTGTAGAATAGTGCAACAATAATTCCAGCAACAAAACCTGCTAAATGTCCTTCCCATGATACAGCTTCATCTGTTGGGAGTATCCCCCAAATCATTGAGCCATATAAAAAGATAACTACTAATGATACTGCAGATAATCTTGGATTTTTACGAATTATCCCGCTTACTAAAATAAAGGATGCAAGCGCATAAATTATGCCACTTGCACCAATGTGGAATGATGGCCTTCCAATTATCCAAAGCCAAAACCCTGAAATAAAAAATAGCCATAAAAATATTCTTGTTGCAATCTTTCTATAGAATGAAAAAAGCATTCCTCCTAATATAAGTACAGGATAACTATTGTTTAACAAGTGAGTAAAATCTTTGTGAATAAATGGTGAAAAAAGGATTCCCTTAAGGCCGCTAAAAGTTTGAGGAGAAACTCCGAATTTTACAAATGAAAAGTTAAAATTTACCTCAATGATTTTAACCAACCACATTGTAAGTAAAAATAAAAATGGCACAAATAAACTACTATAAATTTCTTTTTTATCTGATTTATTCATCTGAAAATTTTGAAGAGTAAAAGTAAACAATTAATGCTTATAAATTGTATTTTTACAACAGATGAAAGAAGAAAAGAAATTATTTTTATTAGATGCTTTTGCGCTTATTTACAGAGCATATTTTGCTTTTGCAAAAAACCCTAGAATTAACTCTAAGGGATTAGATACCTCAGCAGTTTTTGGTTTTGTGAATACTTTAAATGAAGTGATAAGAAAGGAAAAACCAACTCATATTGCAGTTGTTTTTGATAGGCCAACACCTACACTTAGGCACATAGAGTATCCAGAATATAAAGCTCATAGAGAAACAATGCCTGAAGGATTGCGTGATGCTTTGCCCTACATTGACAAGTTGTTGGAGGCATTTAATATTCCTAAACTGTATAAAGATGGGTTTGAGGCTGATGATGTGATTGGAACTTTGGCAAAAAAAGCTGAAAAGGAAGGATTTCAAACTTATATGATGACTTCCGATAAGGACTTTGCTCAACTAGTGTCAGAAAATATATTTATGTATAGGCCAGGAAATAAATGGCAACCTACTGCAATTTGGGGTATCCCTGAGGTGCTTGAAAAATTTGACATTCAAAGAGTTGATCAGGTAATTGACTACTTAGGGATGATGGGAGACGCATCTGATAATATCCCTGGAATACCTGGGGTTGGGAAAAAGACAGCACAAAAGTTTATTAAAGAGTACGGTTCAATGGAAGGTCTTTTTGAGAATACTGCTGACTTGAAAGGGAAGATGAAAGAGAAAGTTGAATCAGCAAAAGAAATTGGATTGCTTTGTAAAAAGTTAGCTACCATAATTACAGATGTCCCAATTGAATTAGATGAAAAATCCTTGATTATTTCTTCTAGAAATGAAGAAAAGATAAGAGAACTTTTTGATGAGTTAGAATTTAAAACACTTTTACAAAGGGTGCTTGCCTCAAATCCCTCTACTTCAGTACCTAAGAAAGAAATTATTATTGAAAAGAAAGAATTAACTCCAACATCTCAATTTGATTTATTTGCAGAACCAGTTGAGCGGCAGAAAAAAGTAACTCCAAAAAGTAACTTTAAATTAGCTACTAAGGATACTTTCAAGAATATTGTTGCTGAAATTGAAAATAATAAAAAGTTTTCTTTCAGTATTATTACAGATACAAATGATTCTTTAACTTCAAAGTTAGTAGGAGTTTCATGCAGTTATAATGATAATAATGGGTACTATATTCCGTTTTTAGACCAAAATATTAAGCACATAAAATCAATTTTTGAAAATGAGGAAATCATTAAAATCGGGTATGATTTAAAATTTGCAATTAAGGTTTTAAATAATCATAATATAAATTTAAAGGGGGCGTTTTTTGATGTGCAAATTGCTCATTATTTATTGCATCCTGATATGCGACATTCCTTAGATATTATTGCAGATAATTATTTAAATTTAATAATGGTTGAAGAACAATCTATTACAGGAAAAGGGAAAACAAAAAGCTTACTTTCTGAAATTAATAGCGATAATATATGTGATTTTGCAAGTGAAAAATCATCAGTAATATTTAAGCTTGCTCCTATTTTTGAAAAAGAAATGAAGGAAGTTGAGGTTTTTGATTTGTTTGAAAAAATTGAAATTCCTTTAACTAAAGTTCTTGCTAAAATGGAATTAGAAGGAATAGCTTTAGATGTTGAAATGCTACATAATTATAGCACACAATTAACATCTGAACTTCAATTGCTTGAGAATAAAATTCATCAGTTAGCTGATGAAGAGTTTAATATCTCTTCTCCAAAACAAATGGGAGAAATTCTTTTTGCAAAAATGGTTCTCAGTAAAAAACCTAAAAAAACAAAATCAGGACAATACTCTACTTCAGAAGAAACTTTGCTAAAATTAAAAGATACTCACCCAATTATTGACGAAATTCTGACTTTTAGAGGCGTTAAAAAACTCCTTTCAACTTATGTTGATGCATTGCCAGAATTGGTTAATACTGAAACCAAAAGAATTTATACTACTTTTAATCAGTCTGTAGCTTCAACTGGAAGATTATCATCAGTAAATCCAAACATACAAAACATTCCTATTAGAACAAAAAGAGGGATGAAAGTCCGTGAGGCATTTATCCCTAAAGATAAAAATTACACTTTAATGGCTGCTGATTATTCTCAAATTGAATTGAGGATTATGGCATCATTAAGTAAAGATGAAGGTATGCTTACTGCATTTAATAATGGTGTTGATATTCATTCTGCTACTGCTGCAAAAGTTTTTAAAGTTGATGTTAAGGATGTGGATAGAAACATGCGTTCGCAAGCTAAATCTGTAAATTTTGGAATTATTTATGGTATCTCCGCTTTTGGTCTTTCGCAGAATATTGGTGTTAGCCGTACTGAAGCAAAGGAGATAATTGATAATTATTTTGAGCAATTTCCAAAAGTAAAAGAATATATGGATTGGTCAATAGAGCAGGCTCGCGAGAAAGAATATGTAGAGACTATTATGGGAAGAAGAAGGTACCTGAAAGATATAAATGCTAGGAATGGAATGATAAGAGCTATGGCTGAAAGAAATGCTATAAATGCGCCTATTCAAGGTTCAGCTGCTGATATTATAAAAATTGCAATGATTAATATTCAGCAAGCAATGGAGGAAAGAGAGATGAAATCAAAAATGTTGTTGCAAGTACATGATGAACTGGTGTTTGACATGCATAATTCTGAATCTTCAGAATTAAAAACCCTTGTAAAAGAGAAGATGGTACAAGCAGTTAGTTTGCAAGTTCCTTTAATTGTTGATATTGGAGAAGGATTAAATTGGTTAGAAGCTCACTAAATCTACTTCTTTTTAAAAAGTAAGTATAAAGCCACTATTGCAATCACCCCAATAAAAGACGGACCTGCTTCTTGAATGTTGCCAACAGGATCCCATCCTACTAAGCTCTCGCCTAATAATAATTGAACTATCACACCAATACACAGAATGGACAATGCTAAAGATATAGCTCCAATTATTTTTTCTTGTAGTGATTTAAAAAATTCAGTCATAATGATTTTTGAGTTTAATAAAATAGCCCCACTAATGTAGGGCTATTTTTATTAGTTTATCAAAGGTATATTATTTACCTGAGATTAAGCTCCAAACGATCAAGATACCGATCAATCCTACAAATCCTTCAGCAGCTAATCCATTAATAACACCTACAATGTTGCCAATAACATCCAATCCCATGAAGCCATCTGCTCCAAAAAGGAAAGTTACTGTAATTGCAAGACCTAATACGGTCATAATTAATCCCATTAGTCCTTTAAAGAACCCGTTCATGTACTTAAATACTGCATCCATAATATAAAATAATTTGGTTAATACTGATGCCAAACTTAGAATTAAAATTGCTTCAAAATCAAAATTTGCAATTAAATCTTTATTTTAATGATTTCTCTAAATATATTTATTTTGTTTAAATATTATGTATTTAAAACCTTATTTATCAGCAAGTTATGTTTAATAAACTGATAATCAACAATGTACAAATAACACATTTATAAACACAAAAATGTTAAGAATTGATTAATCCTGTAAGTAGTTGATATTCAGTGATAATTGATGAAATTTGACTAATATTGATGCTAAAATGACTAATTTAAACTAACATCTCTAATTAATAGTATATTATGCTTGAATTTTTTGCTATTTTGGATAATATGGAATAACTTTTGGGCTACTATTTTGGTGCTTTCTAGCTTATCTTGGACGTAATAGTCTGTAAATTTGCTTAAAAGAGGGAAGTTTTTGGGATTAGAATTCCTTATTTCTGACTGCATATTGGTATCTACTACTCCTGGATGCACAGAGAAAACGGTTAGATTTTTATGATTTTCTTCAGCAATTACCCCTGTAAGCATATCTATTGCAGCCTTAGTGGTGCAATATGTACTCCAAGAATGAATCGGGCTATTACCTGCCCCTGAACCAATATTTATCAATAGCTTCTTATCCTCAGAATAAGTAGTAATGAATTTCTTACATAGTATTGTAGGTGCAACTAAGTTAAGGTAATACTCATGAATGATATCGTTTGTTTCTTTTCTATCAAAAGGGATAATGCTACCGATAGTTGCCGCATTATTTATAAGTAAAATATCTTGCTGGCTGCTCTCCTTTGGAAATTGTAATTGCTTAACAGCATCCAAATTACTCAGGTCAATTTTGGTAAAGGTAAAGTTAGGATGCTGAATTTTATTGGTACGGGAATATCCATATACAAGATAATCCTCCTTTAATAGTAATTCAGCTGTAGCCTTACCTATACCACCACCTGTACCTGTTATGATTGCAACTTTTTGCACTTATATTTTTGCTAGGGCTTGTTCCAAGTCAGCAACTAAGTCCTCAATATCTTCAATACCTACTGATAAACGGATTAAAGAATCCACCACACCTGTTTTTTCTCTTTCTTCTTTCGGAATTGCAGCATGTGTCATACTTGCAGGATGTCCGCATAAGGATTCTACCCCTCCTAAACTTTCAGCTAAAGTAAAATAATGAGTTGAGGAAACAACCTTAATTGCATCTGCTAATTTATTACCTATTATATTAAATGATACCATTCCTCCAAATTCATCCATTTGTTTTTTAGCAATTTCATGATTTGGGTGCGATTCAAATCCTGGCCAGTATACCTCCCCAACTTTAGGATGATCCTTTAAGAAGTTTGCAATCACTTTTCCGTTTTCGCAATGTCTTTGCATACGCAAGTGTAACGTTTTTATTCCTCTTAGTACTAGGAAAGAATCCATAGGGCCTGGTACAGCACCACAAGAGTTTTGAATAAAGTATAATCTTTCCGCTAAAGTCTCATCCTTACAGATTGCCGCTCCCATTACCACATCAGAATGACCACCCATATATTTAGTTAGTGAGTGCATAACGATATCAGCCCCTAAATCCAAAGGTCTTTGTAAGTAAGGAGTAGCAAAGGTGTTGTCTACCACAAAAATAAGGGCGTGCTTTTTTGAGATAATGCCTAAGCTTTCAATATCAATAATGTTTAGCATTGGGTTAGTTGGTGTTTCTGCCCAAATCATTTTAGTGTTCTCATTAATATAAGACTCAACTGTATCCGCATTATCCATCCCTATGAAATGGAACTTAATACCATAAAATTCAAATATTTTAGTAAAGATACGGTAAGTACCTCCGTACAAGTCGTTAGTTGAAATTACCTCATCACCAGGGGATAGTAATTTAATGATTGCATCAATTGCTGCAAGTCCACTTCCGAAACATAAACCATGCGTACCGTTTTCTAATGCAGCCAAGTTTTTTTCCAGAGCACTTCTTGTTGGATTACCAGTACGGGAATATTCATATCCTTTATGGTCGCCAGGAGAAGCTTGTATATAAGTTGAAGTTTGGTAGATTGGTGTCATTATTGCCCCAGTAGTTGGGTCAGGTTCCTGTCCTGCATGTATAGTTTTAGTTCCGAATTTCATTATTCTAATTTTTGATATTATTTACTTTCAGCAAAAGTATTAAATGTTGGAGTAATTAATTTTACTTTTGCTAAAAATTAATCCATTGAATAAAATAGTATTAGCCCATATTTCTTTGTTTGTAGCAAATTTAATTTATGCTATCAATTACACTTTTGCAAAAGATGTAATGCCTGATTTTATCCAGCCTTCAGGTTTTATTTTATTAAGGGTTACTGGGGCAGTTACTTTGTTTTCGCTCTTCTATTTTTTATTTGTGAATGAAAAAGTAGAAAAGAAAGATGTCATCCGTTTGGCAATATGTGGAGTTTTTGGAGTGGCCATTAATCAGTTATTATTTTTTGAAGGACTGAATTTAACTACCCCAATTAATGCCGCTATTATTATGACGATTAATCCTGTTTTGGTAATCATTATGTCAGCACTTATTCTGTTTGAAAAAATCAATATCAGGAAAGGGATTGGAATAGCATTGGGCTTGGTGGGCGCGAGTACTTTAATCCTAAATGGAGGGAGTGTAAGTGGTAACACTAATTTTATGTTGGGTAATATGTTTGTTTTTATTAATGCAGCAAGTTATGGTTTGTACTTGGTATTGGTAAAGCCATTGATGCAGAAATACCACCCGATAACGGTTATGTTTTATGTGTTTGGTTTTGGACTATTGTATGTATTGCCCTTTGGTTATACTGAACTGCTGGATGTTGATTGGGTGAGTTTTCCAACAATAATTATTTGGGAGGTGCTATTTGTAGTGGTGTGTACTACTGTTATTGCTTACTTATTAAACTCATCAGCATTAAAATTACTTAACCCTTCCACAGTAAGTATTTATATTTATTTGCAACCGGTATTGGCTACACTATTTGCTATATTTAGGGGTTCTGACAGCTTAGATGAAATGAAAATTATAGCAGCAGTTATTATTTTTGTTGGGGTGTATTTGGTAAGTGTTCGTTCTGTAAAGACAAGATAGGATAAAATTCATAAATTTGCAAAAAATATTTTCTGATGATTCAATCAATGACGGGCTATGGTAAAGCCGAATTAAACTTAACAAATGCTAACTTTACTATTGAAGTAAGGTCGCTTAATTCTAAACAAATTGATGCCAATGTAAAAATGTCATCTGTTTACAGAGATAAAGAAACTGGACTAAGAAAACTACTTTCTGAAAAATTACAAAGAGGGAAAATTGAACTTTCTATTTGGAGAGAAAAATCAGAATCGAATACAAACTATAAAGTAAATACTGAAGTAATTAAAGATTACCACAATCAGGTTCTGCAATTAAAAAAGGATTTAGGATTGAAATGGAATATGTGGACAATGACTTCTTTTTCAGCTAAATCATCTGATATACTTCCAACACTTTTAAAAATGCCAGAGGCATTGATAAAAGGAGAGGAAAAAGCAAATGATAATGAGTGGGATGAAATTGCAAAAGGGATTGATATTGCGATTGAAAACATTTTGCAATTCCGAATTGAAGAAGGTAAAAAATTAGAGGAAGATATTACTACTAGAATTAATACTTTATCAAGATTATTAACTGAAATTCTTCCTTTTGGAAAGGGTAGAATTGAGAAGGTAAAGAAAATCTTAGCAGATAAATTAGCAGAAATAGATACAAAGAATATTGATGAAAACAGGTTTGAACAAGAACTTATCTATTACTTAGAAAAACAAGATATAACGGAAGAGCAGGTAAGGTTAGATGCACATTTGAGTTACTTTTTAGAAACTATGAAAGCAGACTCTCCTAATGGAAAGAAACTTGGTTTTATAGGGCAAGAAATAGGTAGGGAGATAAATACTATAGGATCAAAATCATCAGATGCAGAAATGCAAAAGATTGTGGTTCAAATGAAAGATGAGTTAGAGAAAATTAAGGAGCAATTATTAAATATATTGTAAGTGGGAAAACTTATTGTTATATCAGCTCCATCAGGAGCAGGAAAAACTAGTATTGTTCATCATTTACTTAAAAATATATCTGGACTTTCTTTCTCAGTTTCTGCTTGTAGCCGTGAAAAAAGAGATTATGAAACACATGGAAAAGATTATTATTTTTTAGGTGTTGAGGATTTTAAAAATAAGATAAAAGAAGGTGCGTTCTTAGAATGGGAAGAGGTTTACGAAAATCAGTATTATGGAACTTTAAAATCAGAGATTGAAAGAATTTTGAGTGAAGGAAAAACTGTAATTTTTGATGTTGATGTGATGGGGGGATTGAATATAAAAAAGCAATATCCTAAAGAATGTTTATCACTTTTCATTATGCCTCCAACGGTTGATGTGTTAAGGAAAAGATTGAGTGGCAGAGGATCAGAATCAGAAACAAAAGTAGAGATGCGTTTAGCAAAGGCAGAGCAGGAAATTTCAAAAAACCAGGAGTTTGATATGGTAATTTTGAATGATGATTTTGGGATAGCTTGTGAAGATACTATTAAAGTAATTACTAATTTTATAAACTCATAAAATGAAGATTGGTCTGTTTTTTGGAAGCTTCAATCCCATGCATGTGGGGCATAAAGTTATCGCTTCTTATTTGGCAGAATTTTCAGATTTAGAAAAGGTAATGTTTGTGGTTTCTCCTCAAAATCCCTTTAAAGAAAAAAAGAGTTTACTGGACCAAAATCACAGACTACAGATTATTAGGAATGAGGTGGATGATAACAATAAACTTGATGTTACCGATATTGAATTTAAGATGCCAACACCTTCATACACTATTGATACTTTAGTTAGATTAAAGGAAAATCATCCTGAAAATGAGTATGCTATAATTATAGGGGCTGATAACTTACAAAACTTTCATAAGTGGAAAAATTATGAGCAAATTTTGGAGGATTACTCAATTTATGTGTATCCAAGGCCAGGTTTTGAAATTAATGGTTCTCATAAAAACATAAATATTGTAAATGGTGTTCCTCAAATGGAAATTTCAGCTTCTTTTATTAGAAATTCTATAAAAGACAGAAAGGATGTATCGTATTTAATGCCGGAGAAAGCTTGGAAATATACAGATGAAATGAATTTTTATAAATAAAGATAGTTGCTAGTTTATAGTTATTAGTGTAAAACATGAAAAATAATAATTTTAATAAAAAAAGATACGCTTTTCTAAAAATAGGGGGTGCGTTACTGATGTTTATTTTCATACTTCCATCTTGCACTATACAAATGAAGGTGGATGTTTCTTCTGATAAAAAGCAGAAAAGTGGCATGAAAATTGTAGTTGAAAACACAGAGCAAAAAGAACACATAGGTTGGTGGGTGTATGGTGAGGGGCAACATATTTTTAAAGATGAAAAAACTCTTGAAGAGTATGATATGGAATTCCCAAATGAGAATATGGAAGAATTAGTTGAGCTTTACTTTGCAGTGTGTGAAATGGAATATTTTCCAATGGAGTGCAAAATGATCGGCCATCTAAAAAAAGAATTAATAGAAAAACAAACTGTCTTAATAGTTTCGGACTTTGAGATACTATACATACAAGGCTGTGGGGAGTAGAGAACAACTACCAAACAACCCTTTGCATGCAAAAAGATTAGTTGATATCCTTGAATTTCTGGTAGCAGAATATGGATGGGAAGAACTAGGAAAGGAGATAAGAATTAATTGCTTCAACTCTAATCCATCTATCAAATCAAGCCTAAAGTTTTTAAGAAGAACTGAGTGGGCAAAAAAAAAGTAGAACGACTTTATTTAAATACTACCAGAGAATAGTTTTCCCCATCAATTTCCTTATAAGCATTATCAGTCCTAATAATAGTAATAATGGTATTGAAATTAAGATTCCAAGTGCAGACAGAAATGTTGGTAATGAAATCAATAATAACAAAGGTAATAGTTTCCTTACCCACCATTTTCTTTTTCCCCATGCACGCCATATGGTTCTGAGTAGAAAGTAAAAACCAATAATCAAAATAATAGCATTAAGTATGTAGATGAATACCATCCATGAAGGCTCTTCTTGTTCCTCATCATTCGGCACTAAAATAAAAAGATTTTGATCAGTTAATACAGTATTATTTTCCGTAATTGGAAAAGAAGAATAGCTCACATTAGTAAGTGTTGTTAGTGTAATAAAAACGAGTAGTAGTTTTTTCATGTTGAAAAATTATAGATTATTATTTAATACTACTCATAAATCTGCTTGATTGCCCCTCCATAATCTGCCCACTCCCAAATCCCTGAAATTTTTCCATTTTTGAAATTAACTGTACGATAAGCCGAGAGTTCAACTGTATTTTCTCTACTTATAGTTGCTTTAGAATAAACCCTTACACTACCATCAATTTCATAAGTATTCTCATCAATACCTGGCAAATAAATAGAATGTCCAATTTTTATGGAAAAACCATTTTTTTTTAATTGTGAAAGTATTCCATCTTGATATTCTGTAAAAGATGCAGGAACTCCTTTTGGAGAACCAGCAGTAAAAGAAAAGAAAGTAAAATCTGATGTAAAATATTGGCTAATATCTAAAGCTGAACTATCGCTACTTTCATAATAATTATTGATATTATCAACTAGTAGTTTAAGAGTTTCTAAATTTTGCTCATAGCGCTTGATTTTATTTTTACCACAAGAGAATAAGAAAATTAAAGTTAAAAGAATGAGGGTATTTTTTAGTTTACTCATGATAAATAACATCCAAAATAGTTTGCCCAACAGCATTAAGAGTTTCTTTATCGATATTCTTCATATCATCTCTGTGAGTGTGCCAATGCTTGTTGAAATTACTTTCAGTGGCTGGATCATACTCAATAATATCAATAGTAGGAATTCCAGTAATTTGGTTTACATACAAATGGTCATCAACTATTTGTTGAGCATTTTCAAATACAAAATACTTTCCAAAACCCAATCGATTGGCTTTACGCCATACCTTTTGTAAGATACTTGAAGCATAATAAAAGGAGATTTGCTCATGCCTAAAAGTGGCATCCTTTGCCCCTACCATATCTAGCAAAATACCATATCTAGCAAAGTAATTCGCTTTATGAGGGTTCTTGCTCCAATACTGTGAACCTAAGCACCAAGAATCTTGCATTAATGGGTAGTTGGAATTTTCAGGCTGACCATAATCTTCAGCATCAAAAAGTATAATATCAACTCCTATTTTAGGATTTTTTTTACTGAATTGTCTTGCTAGTTCTATTAAAACTCCAACACCACTTCCTCCATCATTTGCTCCAAGTATTGGGCTGCTTTGGTTTTCAGTATCATGGTCGGCAATGTGTCTACTGTCCCAATGGGCAAATAGAGCAACTCTATTATTTTTCTCTAAGGAGAAACTTGCAATAATATTTTTTAGCACATGATTTTTACCATCATAAGTTCTGATTGGGGCTTCTTGTACAATTACATTTGGAGTATAAGTTTTGAATTTTTTTTCTAACCAAATAGCACAGTTTTTCCAGCCTTTACTAGAAATTACTCTCGGACCAAAACTTACTTGTTTTTCTATAAAATAATAAGCAGAATCTGCATTAAAAGTTGGGACTTCAATTTTTACTTTTGGTTTTTTTGGAGTAGTTTTTGTTTTTTGTTGAGGCTCAGTTGAGCAAGAAGAAAGAATAAGCATTGCTAAAAGCAACACACCCCCAACCCCTCTTTTTAGTAATGAGGTATTTTCTAATATCATATGTCTAATATCTATCATTTATTTTATCTCCCAACTACTTCCTTCTCTGCTATCTTTTATCTGAATTCCAGCTTTTTCCAATTCATCACGAATCAAATCGGCAGTGCTAAAATCTTTGTTTTTTTTTGCATTTCCTCTAAGTTTTAAAACTAATTCCATCACTTCATCAGTAAGGTCATTCTCTCCACTTTCTTTTGCAGAAATAAGTCCTAAAATATCAGTAACAAAATCAGAAAACAGTTTTTGCATTTTTGACAAATCGGAAGCAGTTAAACTTTCTTTACCATCTTTTACTGAGTTAATAATTCTTACTCCATCAAATAAATGTGCAATTAAAATAGGAGTATTAAAATCATCATCCATTGCATCGTAACAATTCTTTTCTAGCTCGTTTATATCATAAGTTGAGTGGTCAGAATGCTTTAGATTTTCTAAAGTACCCATTGCATTCATCAGTTTTGTAAACCCTTTTTCGGCAGCTTGCAAGGCTTCATTGCCAAAATCAATAGTGCTTCTGTATTGCGCTTGAAGTATGAAAAAACGAATTGTCATTGGGCTATAAGCTCTATCTAATTTTGCATGATTTCCAATAAAAAACTCCTCTAAGTTGATGAAGTTTCCAAGAGACTTACCCATCTTTTTCCCATCAATTGTAATCATATTATTGTGCATCCAGTAGTTTACAGGATTACAATTATTACAAGCGTTAGATTGTGCGATTTCTGCTTCATGATGAGGGAAAACCAAGTCCATTCCACCTCCATGAATATCAAAATTTTTCCCTAAATATTTTTCACTCATTGCAGAGCACTCCATATGCCAACCAGGGAACCCTTCACCCCAAGGAGAATCCCACCTCATAATATGCTCAGGATTTGCTTTTTTCCAAATTGCAAAATCAACCGAACTTTTCTTTTCTGATTGCCCGTCCAAAGCACGAGTTCCCTCTAAAGTATCCTCTATATTTCTTCCTGACAGAGTTCCGTAAGGGTAAGATGCATTGTATTTCTTTACATCCAAATAAACAGAACTATTTACCTCATAAGCAAATCCATTTTTTAGGATTTTTTGCACCATTTCAATCTGCTCAATAATATGTCCAGTTGCTCTCGGTTCAATTGAAGGAGGCAAACAATTTAAAGCATCCATTGCTTTATGATAACTAATCGTGTAGAATTGAACAATTTCCATAGGTTCCAATTGTTCTAATCTTGCTTTTTTAGCAATTTTATCTTCTCCTTCATCTGCATCATTTTCAAGGTGTCCTGCATCTGTTATATTCCTAACATATCTCACTTTATAACCAGAGTGTTTTAAGTACCTAAAAACTACATCAAAAGTAATTGCAGGGCGTGCATGACCTAAGTGAGGATCCCCATAAACAGTAGGTCCACAAACATACATTCCTACATGATTTTCCAATATAGGATTAAAAATTTCTTTCTTTCTTGTAAGCGTATTGTATATCTGTATTTTTCTGCTCATTATGCAATTTTTTTATATTTCTCTTTCAGATTTCTCAACATATCTAAAGTCATTTTTTCTAGTGTATATTTCAGTTTCCAACCCCAATCATTTTGCGCATGCGTATCATCTATTGATGATGGCCATGAGCTAGCAATTTCTTGTCTGAAATCAGGCTGGTACCTCATTTTAAAATTTGGTATGTGTTTTGAAATTTCCTCTGATAATGTTTTTGGTGTAAAACTTACACCTGCCAAATTATATGAGGAACGGATTTTTACTTGTTCAGCAGGAGCTTCCATTAATTCAATTGTAGCTCGAATTGCATCTGGCATATACATCATTGGTAAGCCAATATTTTCAGCTAAAAAACATTCATATTTACCGTCAGTTATTGCTTTATGAAAAATATCCACAGCATAATCAGTTGTTCCTCCTCCTGGCGCTGCTTTCCAGCCAATCAACCCTGGATAACGGATAGATCTTACATCTACTCCAAACTTATTAAAATAATATTCATTCCATCTTTCTCCAGCTTGCTTTGTAATGCCGTAAACAGTACTAGGTTCCATTACCGTGTATTGTGGAGTATTCTCCATTGGAGTTGTAGAACCAAATACTGCAATAGATGAAGGCCAAAAAATCTTTTTAACCAGTCCGTCTTTTGCTAAATCTAATACATGAGAATGAGAACGCATATTCAATTCCCAACCCAATTCAATGTTTTGCTCAGCAGTTGCAGATAGTAGTGCGGCTAATAAATAAACTTGGGTAACTTTATATTTTGCAACAATGTTACGAAGTAGTTTTTCATCCATAATATCCAAATTCTCAAAAGGTCCGGAATTCATTACCTCATCACATGATTGGCGGATATCTGATGCAATAACATTTTCGTTACCGTAAATTTTTCTCAGCTCAATTACTAACTCTGTGCCAATTTGACCTGATGAACCTATAATTAAAATTACTTCTTGCATGCGTTTAAATATTTTGACAAATATAATATTATCTAATACTTTAATAGGAAAATTAATTTGCAATAAAATTTTAAGATTTTATATCTTTGCCCTAAATTACGAATCAGAATATTATGGATCCGAACACTGGCAAAAAAGGAATGTTTAATAAACTAAATAAGGATCAAGGTTTAGCTTTATTAGCAAAGGAGGGTTTCAATAGGAAAACTGTTTCTTTTTATAGGTATGTGATAATCGACGCTCCTTTTGACTTACGTGATGAACTATATTTAGCGTGGAATGAATTGGGAGTTTTAGGACGCATTTACTTAGCGCATGAAGGAGTAAATGCTCAATTAAGTGTTCCTGAGCACAATTGGGAGGCATTTGTTAAGTTAGTACATGCTCATAAATATTTTACAGCCATGCCCTTTAAAATTGCAGTTGAGGATGATGGAAAATCATTTTATAAACTGACAATTAAAGTGCGGCATCAGATTGTTGCTGATGGCTTGCCAATTGATGAATATGACGTAACTGATGTAGGGGTTCATTTAGATGCTGAAAAATGGAATAACGCATTAGAAAGTGGAGCTACAGTAGTTGACATGCGTAATCATTATGAAAGTGAGATAGGAAAGTTTAAAGGAGCTATCTGCCCTGATGTTGAAACTTTTAAAGAAGAATTACCTGAAGTAAAAAAAATGCTAAAAGGACAGGAAGAAGATGAAATTTTACTTTATTGTACGGGGGGGATAAGATGTGAGAAAACATCAGCATATTTAAAACATCATGGGTTTAAAAATGTTTTTCAGTTGCATGGAGGTATAATTGATTATGCTCGGCAATTAGAACAAGATGATAGTTTGGCAAATAACTATGAAGGTAAGAATTTTGTATTTGATGAAAGGAGAGGCGAGCGTATATCGGCTCATGTAATTAGTAATTGCCATCAATGTGGAGAGCCATATGATATTCATGTAAATTGCAAGAATGTAAATTGTAATTTATTGTTTTTGCAATGTGATAATTGTAAAAATAAGTATGAGAATTGCTGCTCAATAGAGTGTATTGAAATTATTAATTTACCAATAATGGAACAAAAGGCATTGAGAAAACAAACGGATCAAAAGAAGATGTATTACAGTCATAAAAGAGTTAACCTAAATTTAAATAAAGATGATAAGAATAACTAAAGAATTTAAGTTTGAAATGGCACATGCATTGCATGGATATGATGGGCTTTGCGCAAACATACACGGGCATTCTTATAGGCTTTGGGTAACCGTAAAAGGAAGGGTAAAGGAGGAGCTCGGACATCCTAAAAATGGCATGGTAATGGATTTTGGTGAATTAAAAAAGGTTGTAAAACCTAATATAGTGGATAAGTTTGATCATGCTTTGGTGCTTAATGCCAACTCCCCGCATGCTGATATTAATTTAGAAGCTTTTGATAAAGTTTATCATTTGGATTATCAACCAACATCAGAGAATTTAGTTCTTAATTTTGCTAACTATATTAAAGCACAATTACCTCAAGGTGTGAGTTTAGTAAAAGTAGTTTTATCAGAAACTGCAACTAGTTTTGCTGAGTGGAATGAGGATGACATGTCCTCTCATATTATATAGAATTTATATAAATAAAGATGAATTTAAAATTATGCGCTAAATTATAGTTTCCAAAGATTGGTTTTTCTATTTTTGCGACCGAAAAAATTTATCAAATGACAAATATTTTAATTTTTATTATTGTAATCTTAGTTATTGCAACATTAGTTCAAATTGTTAGAGTTGGCGAGCTATTATCAGAAATAAAAAATAAGGATGTTAATGAAGTATCGGATAAAGATAATAACACTCAAGGGTTATTATTTTTAATAGTAGGTTTTGGATTTTTAATTTTTGTGGTCTGGCAAATGATAACTTGGAATCATCTTTTATTGCCTCCTGCGAGCTCTGTACATGGGACACAAATTGATTTATTAATGAAAGTGTCTATGGGATTAATTATTGTAGTATTTTTTATTACATCTCCTATGCTATTTTATTTTGCATTTAAGTATAGAGGTAAAAAATCTAATAATGCATATTTTTTATCACATAATAATAAGCTAGAAGTTGTATGGACTGTTATTCCTACTATAATTCTTACAGTGCTTATTATTTTTGGCTTAAAAACTTGGGATAATGCCATGAATGTTGAGGTCACTGAATCAACTAAATTAATTGAAGTTTATGCAAAGCAATATAATTGGACTGCTAGATACTCTGGCATTGACAATAAATTAGGTAAAGCAAATTATAAATTAGTTAAAGGAAAAAATACTCTTGGAGTTGACATGTTAGATGTCAATTCTGCTGACGATAAAATGGCTAGAGAAGTTCATTTAGTGGTTAATGAGCCTGTATTATTAAAGTTTCGTTCTCAGGATGTAATACATTCTGCTTTTTTGCCACATTTTAGAGTACAAATGAATTGTGTTCCAGGAATTTCCACTCAATTTGGATTTACTCCTAACAAAACAACTGCTCAAATGAAAGAAAGTGAGGGAGAGGATTTTGAATATGTTTTATTGTGTAATAAGATATGTGGGGCTTCACATTTTAACATGCAAATGAAATTTATTGTTGAAACCCAAGAAGAATATGATATTTGGATTGCTTCTCAGGATAACTTAGAAAAAAAATTATTAACTCAAAAATAATATAAAAGATGTCGGAACATCATAAAGAAAACTTCATTACTAAATATGTTTTTAGTATGGACCATAAGATGATTGCTAAGCAATTTCTTTTAACTGGAATGTTTATGGCAGTTGTTGGGATGTTAATGTCTGCTATATTCAGAGTCCAATTGGCTAATCCTGGTGAGTCATCTATATTATATAACTTACTGCCAAGCACTTGGCTGAATGATGCAGGAGGTTTAAATCCTGATAAGTACTTAGCCTTAGTTACTATGCATGGTACAATATTAGTTTTTTGGGTGCTAACAGCTGGTCTTTCAGGTACATTTGCTAATTTCTTAATACCATTACAAATTGGTGCTAGAGATATGGCTTCTGGATTTTTAAACATGCTTTCGTACTGGTTCTTTTTTATCGCGACTGTTGTGTTGATGAGTTCATTATTTGTTGAGTCAGGCCCTGCTTCTGGTGGTTGGACAATCTACCCCCCACTTTCTGCACTTCCACAAGCAATACCTGGTTCAGGTACTGGTATGACATTGTGGTTAATTAGTATAACATTATTTGTTGTTGGCTCATTACTTGGAGGACTAAATTATATTGTTACAATATTAAATTTAAGAACGATTGGTATGACTATGAAACGTCTTCCACTTACCGTTTGGGCTTTATTAATCACAGCAATACTTGGGGTTCTTTCATTTCCAGTTCTTTTATCTTGTGGTCTCTTATTAGTTTTTGACAGATCATTTGGTACTAGTTTTTATCTTTCAGATATCATTATTAATGGTGAAGTTTTACATAATGAAGGAGGGAGTCCTATTTTATTCGAGCATTTATTTTGGTTTTTGGGTCACCCTGAAGTTTATATTATTTTATTACCAGCATTAGGTATTGTTTCTGAAGTGATTGCTGTAAATTCAAGAAAACCTATTTTTGGATATAAAGCAATGGTTGGTGCGTTATTATTAATTGCATTTTTATCATTTATTGTTTGGGGTCATCATATGTTTATGACAGGCATGAATCCATTTTTAGGATCTGTATTTACATTTACTACTTTACTTATCGCTATACCTTCAGCTGTAAAGGTATTTAATTATTTAGCCACTTTATGGAGAGGAAATATTCGTTTTACACCAGCAATGTTATTTGCTATTGGAACTGTTTCAGCATTTATTACGGGCGGACTGACTGGAATTATATTAGGAGATAGTGCTTTAGACATTAATGTGCATGACACTTATTTTGTTGTAGGTCACTTTCATATTGTAATGGGCCTTTCTGCTATATATGGTATGTTCGCAGGGGTGTATCATTGGTTCCCTAAAATGTATGGGAGAATGATGAATAAGCATTTAGGATATATACATTTTTGGGGTACTTTTATTTGTGCATATGGCGTATTTTTCCCAATGCATTTTTTAGGATTAGCTGGTTTACCAAGAAGATATTACTCTAATTCTGCTTTTCCAATGTTTGATGGTTTATCAGACATTAATGCTCTTATTACTTTTTTTGCATTAGCAGGAGCTATAGTTCAAGCAATTTTTCTTTTTAATTTCTTTTATAGTATATTTAAAGGTACAAAAGCAAGTCAAAATCCATGGAAATCAAACACCTTAGAGTGGACTACCCCTATTGAAAGGATACATGGGAATTGGCCTGGAGAATTGCCAGTTGTAAAGCGTTGGGCATACGATTATTCAAAGCCAGGTGCTGAAGAAGATTTTATTATACAAACTGAGCCATTAAAAGATGGAGAGATAGAGCATTAATATGGATATAGCTTTAAGAAATATGGTTAAAAAACAGCTTTTGTGGATATCATTAGCTGCTATTTCAATGTTTTTTGCAAGCATGTTATCTGCATTTATAGTTGAAAAAGCTGACGTTGGAAATTGGAAAGAATTTATTTTGCCAAATTATTTTGTATTCAGTACTGGGGTTATTATTCTCAGTAGTTTATTGTTATTTTTTATTAAACCACAACTTAAAAAAGAAAAGTCAATATTTAGTTTGGTGTTTTCTGTTTTAATTTTAGGAATTATATTTTCATATTTTCAAATTAAGGGATGGCAGCAATTAACTAACCAAGGCATTTTTTTAACAGGAGTTGGTAGTAATATATCAGGATCTTTTTTATATATATTAACTTTAACTCATCTTTTACATCTTGTTGGAGGGCTGGTTGGATTATGTATAAGCACAATTAAATCAAAACAGAATTTATACTCAGTTAATAATTATTTAGGCTTAGAGTTAACAGCTATCTATTGGCATTTTTTAACTGTACTATGGGTTATATTATTTGCCTTTTTAAAATTCTATTAAATCAATTAAACTATGGATGAAGTATTAGATGAAGCATTAGTAAAAGATCATAAGCCAGCGTGGAAAGGAGGTGATCAGCCTTATGAAGCAAGTTATGGGAAATTAATGATGTGGTTTTTCTTAATTACAGACACCTTGACATTTTCTGCCTTTTTAGCCGCTTATGGATTTAGTAGATTTAAATATCCTGATATCTGGCCAAATCCTGAAGATGTATTTAGTCACTTCCCATTCTTACATGGAGAGCATCCACTTTTGTTTGTTGCCTTAATGACTTTTATTCTTATTATGAGTTCGGTAACAATGGTACTTGCTGTAAATTACGGACATAAAATGCAAAAGAAGAAAGTGATATTATGGCTGTCCTTAACTATTGTTGGCGGTGCTATATTCTTAGGCTCACAAGCGTGGGAGTGGGGACATTTTATTCATGGTGATAAAGGAGGGATTAATACTCAAACAGAGCATGTAGTACATATTGCTGAAGGAGAGAAATTATCTTCTGTTTACGCATTAATGGGTGCTGATGGACATGATGGTAATCATCATCACTACACAGTTGATCAGGTGATTACAAGCTTAGAAGCAAATCCTCAATATAATATTAGAAAAGCAAATAGAATGTATCTCACAAATGAGGATGCAATTACCTATTTAAGAGAAAATGCTTCGGAAGTATTATTAGGAGCAAATTTGAAAAATAATGAATACGGTCATCCTTTATTTGCGGATTATTTCTTTTTCATTACAGGATTTCATGGTTTTCATGTATTCTCAGGTGTAATCCTATTAATCATTATTTTAATTAATGTAATTAAAGGCACTTATGAAAGAAGGGGTCATTACGAAATGGTAGAGAAAGTAGGACTTTACTGGCATTTTGTTGATTTAGTGTGGGTGTTTGTATTTACATTCTTCTACTTAGTATAATTAAAAAATAAATTATTATGGCAAGTGAAACAAAGGGAAATTGGTGGATTTGGAAGGTTTTTTGGATATTATTATTTATTACAGCTTTTGAAGTTGCTCTTGGCATAATTAAGCCATCATTTTTAGTAGATACAATCTTATTAGGTACAAAATTAATAAATCATGTATTTATTATTTTAACTATTATAAAAGCAGCTTATATAATTAATCAATTTATGCACTTAGGGCATGAAAAAGTCACTTTAAAATGGACAATATTATTGCCTGCACTAATACTGGTGCCATATTTGTTATTCATTCTATTAAATGAAGGACTATACACCTATTTAAAAATTTAGATTTTAGATATTATGAAGTTAGAAAAATTAACACTTCTTTTTTTATTGTTGGTTTTGCCGGCTGTAATGTACTTTTTTTTAACTAGGGGGTATAATAATTTCATTAAATTAGAGATTATAGGAGAAGCGGATTATAGTATTAATGATTTTAGTTTTGTCAATCAAGATAATGATACTATTACAAATGATAGTCTCTTAGGTTCAATTTATGTTGCAAACTTTTTCTTTACATCTTGCCCTACTATTTGTCCAACAATGACGAGAAATATGTCGTATTTACAAGATAAACTTAGTGTTTATCCTAACATTAGGTTTTTATCTCATACCGTTGACCCTGATAATGATACACCAGAAAAATTAAGTGAATATGTTAATTTAATGCATCAAAAAAATATTAGCATTGACTTATCTAATTGGGATTTTTTGACGGGAGATAAAGATAAATTATATGAATCAGCAGCAAACTATTTTGTTAATGCAAGCGTTGATTCATTAGCCCCTGGAGGATTTTTACATTCAGAGTATTTTATTTTAATTGACAAACAGGGTAGAGTTAGATCGGGTATTGATATAAATGGAAATGTTGTTGGTGCATATGATGGCACTAATGAAGTGCAGATGAAGGATCTTATTAATGACATTAATGTTCTAATGGCAGAATACAAAAGACCGCTAAAGGATGCTAAGGATTAAATTATTTGTTTTAGTTATCTTAATGACTTTTTTCAATTTCCTCAGCATTGCTCAGTGTGCAATGTGTAAAGCAGTTGTTGAGGGTAATTTGGATGCAGGAGATACTAAAGGGGCAGGTTTAAATGATGGAATTTTGTTTTTAATGTCCATGCCATATATAGCGGTATTTTTATTTGGAGTGTTTTACTACCTGCAAAAAAAGAAAACTAAAGTAGCTTGATTCTATTACAATGAATGTATTCAAATACTATGTGCAACTTTTAAAATTCAGACTATCTATTACTGTAGTTTTTTCTGCAGTGGTTGGTTACCTTTTAGGAATTGAAAACTTTGTATTTAATGAGTTTATATTTTTGATACTGGGAGGTTTTTTTGTTACAGGATCCGCAAATGGTTTCAATCAAATTCTTGAAAAAGACAAGGATAAATTAATGGAAAGAACCGCTAATAGACCTTTGCCTAAAGGTAACCTTTCAGTGTTTCAGGCAGTAATTTTTTGTTCCATAATGGCAACATTAGGTTTATATCTTTTAAACTTTATAAATCCTCAAGGAAGTTTTTATGGATTTATGTCCAAATCTTCTTTATTTGGTTTAGTTTCTATCCTGCTATATGTTCTTTCGTACACTCCTTTAAAGAGAGTTTCAACTATATCTATCTTTGTGGGCGCTATTCCAGGAGCTATTCCATTTTTATTGGGCTGGGTAGCTGCTACTGATGATTTCGGATTGGCAGCAGGCACTTTATTTGCAATTCAGTTTTTTTGGCAATTCCCTCACTTTATTGCTATTGCTTGGGTACTAAATGATGATTATAAAAAAGCAGGATTTAAGATGCTTTTTGGGGGCGAGAAGAATACATATCCAGCAGCAATCTCAATTATCACTTCAGTGTGCATGACACTTATTTCGGTTGTTCCTTTCTTTTGGAGTTATAAAGATTTAACTCTTTCAATCTATGCTTTTATTCTGATTTTAATTTTAGGGGTTTGGTTTACTTACAAGTCATTTGATTTGTACAAAGAAACTACTGATGAAAGCGCAAAAAAGTTAATGTTAGCTTCTTTTGCATACCTTCCATTAATGCAAATTATTTATGTTTTGGATAATTTTTTTCTCTAAGATTTTGAAAAAATAAAGAGAGAATAGGTAGTTGCCATTATTAAGAAAAAAGCACCAATTTGGTGTAGAGCTGCAAGCCAAAGCGGAACTACTAAAATCAAAGTAAAAATCCCTAAGAGTGTTTGGAGTAGTACAATCCCTAAAAGTAAATTAAGAGACCTTTTCTGATTGTTTACTAATTCTAATTTTTCTCCTTTCTTCCAAATATAAATTACAAAAGCAACTAAAGTTAATGCAAGAATTCTATGAATAAATTGAACTCCATACCTTCCTTCAACAAAATTTTTCCATAATGGCTCAAGTTGAAATACAGCATCAGCAATCCAATAGTCACCCATTTTTGGCCAAGTATTAAATCCAATTCCAGCATTTAATCCAGCTACAAATGCTCCATAAATAATTTGAACAATTATTAATAGCATCAGTATTTTTGTAAGACCAAGAAGTATAGTATTTCCACTTCTTTCTTTTGTAAGAATAAGTGGTAAAACTACCCAAAAGGTAAATGCAAAAGTTAAAAATGCTGTGATTAAATGCACTGCTAATCTGTAATGGCTTACATCAGGATTATTTACTAAACCACTTCTTACCATCCACCAACCAATAGCTCCTTGCATAGTTCCCATCAGGAGTAAAATAGAGGTTTGAATAATTAGTTTTTTATTTAATCTTTTCTTTATCAGAAAATAAATGAAGGGTATGATAAATACTAAGCCTAATAACCTTCCAATCATTCTGTGTAGATATTCCCAAAAAAATATATATTTAAATTCAGATAGTGTAAAATTAAAATTAACTTTTTGGTATTCAGGATATGACTTATAAAGGCTGAAAGTTTCTTTCCATTCTGTTTCATTTAAAGGGGGTATTGCTCCCATAAATAAATTCCACTTGACCATTGAAAGTCCAGAATCTGTTAAGCGCGTAATTCCACCTACAACTACCATAATAAAGATTAAAGCACATCCTGATAATAACCAGATTACTATAGATTTATTTTTATTCATTTAGTAATATGGACTCATAAATAAATACACCATCACACCTGTTATAGCTACATACATCCAAATAGGGAAAGTCCATTTTACTATGTTTTTATGTTTCTCAAACTCTCCTGTAAGCCCTCTGTACATGGAAAATAATGCTAATGGTAAGACAGCAATTGATAATAGAATATGAGAAATCAGAATAAAACGATAAGTGATTATATATTCTCCCAAATATTTAGTTGTAGCATGGTCCAAAACTAATTTTGAAAAAACGTAAGAAAGTAAAAATACTGATGACAACACAAAGGCAGTTATCATTGATATTTTATGCAATTTACTCTTCTTATTTTTTATTAGAACAAAACCACAGAATAGCAAGATAGCGGTTGTTCCATTTAATATTGCATGAAAAAGGGGAAGGAAGCTATAATCACTCTCGCTATTAATATGCAAATAATTTGAAAATATCATAAGCGCTGCAACCGCTATTGGTATAATAATTGACAATATGATAATAATTGGCACAAAAACGGAATCTTTCTTTTTCATTTTATATCAGTTTTATATTGAGTTCATTTAATTGTTCTTCATCAACATCTGATGGTGAATCAATCATTACATCTCTACCAGAGTTGTTTTTAGGGAATGCTATAAAATCACGTATACTTTCTTGCCCTCCCATAATTGCGCATAAACGGTCAAAACCAAAAGCAACTCCACCATGTGGAGGTGCTCCATATTCAAATGCTTCCATCAAAAATCCGAATTGCTCTTTTGCTTCTTTATCTGTAAATCCAAGATGCTTAAACATTAATTGTTGTAAGGCTTTATCATGTATTCTAATACTTCCTCCACCTATCTCATTTCCGTTCATCACAAGGTCATAAGCATTGGCACGAACTGCTGCTGGATTGGTATCTAGTTTTGCAATATCATCAGGTTTTGGTGAAGTAAACGGGTGGTGCATTGCATGGTATCTTTCAGTATCCACATCCCATTCCAATAATGGGAAATCTAATACCCATAAAGGTGCAAATACCTCAGGATTTCTTAATCCTAATTCTTCTGCTAAGTGTAATCTTAATGTTCCTAATGCCTTTCTTGTTTTATCTAATCCACCTGACATTATTAGCAATAAGTCACCATCTTCACAACCTGCTTTTGCTGCCCATGCTTTTCTAGCATCTTCATCAAAAAAATTATCTACTGATGATTTTGATGTTCCGTCCTCTTTATATTTACAATAGATAAGTCCTGTTGCCCCAACTTGTGGTGTTTTTACAAAGTTGATTAATTTGTCTAATTGTTTACGTGTATAGTTTGCACATCCTTTTGCGTTAATGCCAAGTACTGCTTCTGAATTATCAAACATACCAAAATCCTTCCCTTTGCACTCTGCATTTATTTCTACAATAGCCATATCAAATCTGATATCTGGCTTGTCCGAACCATACAAAGCCATAGCATCATCATACGTTATTCTTGGGAATTCTGTTAACTTAATACCTTTTACTTCTTTAAGTAAATGCCTTGTTAATCCTTCAAACATATTAAGGACATCTTCTTGCTCAATGAATGACATTTCACAGTCAATTTGAGTAAACTCTGGTTGTCTGTCGGCACGCAAATCTTCATCCCTAAAGCATTTTACGATTTGATAATATTTATCAATTCCTGCTACCATAAGCAATTGCTTAAAGGTTTGTGGAGATTGTGGTAAAGCATAAAATTGCTTTTCGTTCATTCTACTTGGGACAACAAAATCTCTTGCTCCTTCAGGTGTTGATTTTATTAAGTAAGGAGTTTCTACTTCAATAAATCCTTCAGCGTTTAAGAAGTTTCTCGTTTCAGTTGAAACTTTTGCTCTTAGCATTAAGTTTTCTTTAATAGGATTTCTTCTGATATCTAGATAGCGGTATTTCATTCTTATTTCATCACCACCATCTGTTTCATCTTCAATTGTAAAAGGAGGCGTTTTTGATGCGTTTAGAATAGTAAGTCCACTCACTTCAATTTCAATTTCACCTGTAGGTATATTTTTATTTTTTGATGTTCTCTCAATCACTACCCCTTCAGCTTGGATAACAAATTCTCTACCTATTTTCCTGGCATCAGTACATAAATCAGTATTTACATCCATACTAAACGCCAATTGAGTGATACCGTATCTATCTCTCAAATCAACAAAAGTCATACCTCCTAAATCTCTTGTTTTTTGTACCCATCCACTTAGGATTACTTTTTCTGAAACATTATTTATGTTTAACGTTCCGCAATTGTATGTTCTTAACATGTTTAAAAATATTTGCTGCAAATTTAACACATTAGTTTTGTATTTTCGCACTATGGAAATAAATCCTTTTGATGATACTTATTTTATGAAAGAAGCCTTTAAAGAGGCACAAAAAGCATTTGTAAAAGATGAGGTTCCAGTTGGTGCGGTTATAGTTTGTGAAAATCAAATTATTGCAAGAGCTCATAATTATACAGAAACCTTAAATGATGTAACTGCACATGCCGAGATGCAAGCTTTTACTACTGCTGCTGATTATTTAGGAGGAAAATACTTAAATGAATGTACATTATACGTAACATTAGAACCTTGCGTAATGTGTGGTGGAGCATCCTACTGGACGCAATTAAAAAAAATAGTTTTTGGAGCTGCTGATGAAAAAAGAGGATTCTCCATACTTTCAGAAAATATTTTACATCCAAAAACTGAAATCGAAAGCGGTTTAATGAAAGAAGAATGCAGTAAATTATTAACTGATTTTTTTCAATCAAAAAGATAAATAAGCGTATTTTTGCGCTAATAAAAATATAAAATTATGAATTACCCAGAAGAAATGTGTGCGCCTATGCGTGCCGATTTAACATCAGCAGGTTTTGTAGAATTAAAAACTCCTGAAGCAGTATCGGATTTACTTGATAAAAAAGTAGGAACTGTATTAGTTATGGTAAATTCAGTATGTGGTTGTGCAGCAGGAAACGCTAGGCCAGCCGTAAAAATGACAACTAAATTTGAGAAGAAAGTAGATACTTTTGCTACTGTATTTGCAGGGCAAGATATTGGTGCTGTTGCTAAAGCAAGAGAATATATGGCTCCATTTCCCCCATCATCACCAGCAATTGCAGTTTTTAAAGACGGGAAACTAGTCCATTTTATTGAACGTCATCATATTGAAGGTCGTTCAGCTGAAATGATTGCTGAAAATATTAAAGATTGTTTTGATCAAATCTGCTAAGAATTTTTGCTTAATTTTTGCTTAATTTAGAGGTGATATTCACCTCTTTTTTTTACTTCAATTTTTTGAAGAAAATATTTATAGTGAAGTGTTTAAAAAATTTGTATCTTGCGAGCTTAATAAAAGATTATAAATATTTTTAATAATATGAAGAAGATATTACTTTTTACTTGTGTCATTTTTTTGAGTTTAACTACTCAGTTGTTTGCTCAACCTATAAATCTATCAACTACAAATATTTTAGCTACTAGTGCAGATTTAAATTGGGATGCATCTGCTTGTGGTGGCAATGTAACTTTACATTATAAAGTACTTGGGACGACCTGGCCCGGCACAGCTGTTAATCCGGCTATATCTCCTACTTCATTGACTGCTTTAAATCTTAATACTACTTACGAGTGGAGAGTAAAATGTTCAGGCACAAACAATTGGTCTTCTATACAGAGTTTTTCCACAGCAGTTACGGGCTGTACAGATGCTTTAGCATGTAATTATGACGCAACGGCTACTACAGATGATGGCTCTTGTACCATGCCAGGCTGTACAAATACTAGTGCTGTAAATTATGACCTATCAGCAGGATGTGATGACGGGTCTTGCATAATCCCCACAATAGCTACTGCATTTATTTCACAACCAATTTTATGTAATGGTGGCTTTACTACAGATGAAATGCAAATTGATGTGAATCAGACAGCTACAGCAACTGTATATTCATGTGTTGTAGGACAATTATTTAGTAGTGGTTATTTTCTTTCCTACCTTTCTACAAATCAGACTACAACGACAAGTTTAAATTTACAAGGGTTTAATCCGAATATTGATTATTGTATTCGAATAGTAGATTCTGCTGCGTACTATTCTGCAAATGCTAATGCATCTGGAGGTAGTGCTAGTGGGACAAGTACGGTAGGTGTATATGATGAGTTTTGCTCAATTAATTTTTCTGAACCGGCTCAACTTGTAGCAACTACAAGTATTGTTGCTAGTAATCAATGTACAGGTGAATGTGTAGCGTCTGAAGATTTAACAATTAGCGGAGGTACAGGCCCTTTTAGTTTTTCTTTAAATGGAGCAACTTCAATAAATTTGCCTGCTGGTGATTCTACATATTCTTTTACAGGGCTTTGTGCAGGGCAATATGATATTGTCGTTACTGATGCAAATGGCTGCTCAACAACACCGTCAACAACAACTTTTAATATTTCCTCAATTTCTCCAATTCTACCGGCAGGTTCTGTTTCAGTGTTTAATTTGAATGGATATCATGTTTCTTGTAATGGTGCAAATGATGGATCAATTACAGCAAGTGCTAGTGGGGGTACAGGAATTTTTACATACTCAATTGATGGAATTAATTTTCAGTCTAATGCTCTTTTCCCCGGTTTATCTGCAGGAACTTATACTATTACATATAAAGATGCAAATGGATGTATTGCAACAGAGCAACTGATATTGAATGAGCCTCCCAATTTATCAGGAATTGCTAATATTACTCAAGTTGTAGATTGTTTTGGAGCAAGTACTGGAGAAATTACTTTTGATGTTGATGTAACTCAACCTGGTATACCTTCATATCAATATTCAATTGATAATGGAAGCAATTATCAGTCATCAAATGTATTTAGTAATCTTTCTGGTAATATTACTTATAACGTAATGATAGAAGACAATAATGGATGTCAATACACATCATCTATTTATTTAGCAGAACCAGCACAAATTATTTATTCACTTGTTCTGAGCAATAATAATGGATATGAAATCACTTGTAATGGAGCGGCTGATGGGTCTATCGATTTTGGTATACCATTTGGTGGGACTGCACCTTTAGAGTATTCAATTGATAATGGTTCGAATTATTCCTCAACATCATTTTTTACTTCATTAGTTGCAGGTTCATATGATTTAATAATTAGAGATTCAAACTTTTGTATTGAATCTATTACAGTTGTGTTAGTTGAGCCGGGAATTTTTACTATTCCGGCTACTGTAACAAACCCTATTAATTGTTTTGAAGATTGCAATGGAGCTGTTGCAATTAATCCTACTAATGCAGTAGGACAAGTAGTTTATACTTTAGATGCCGGGGTGCAACAAACTACTCCTTCATACTCTGGCTTGTGTGGAACTATAACAAATCCAACTCCTTACGTAATTGACGCAACAGATGATAATGGTTGTATTGCTCAAGAAACTGTAAGCTTATCTGAACCAGCTGATTTTGTTTATACGCCACTTACATCAACAGATGAATACTGTCTGCAATCTAATGGCTCAGCTTCAATTAATGTTATTTCTGGGGGTACAGGAGGATATTCTTATCTATGGAATGATGGACAAACAACAGCTTCAGCTACTAACCTTATTGCAGGTGTATATCAATGTGTATTTAATGATGCTAATGGATGTCACGAGACTGTAGATATTAATGTAGGTACTGATTTAGGCTTTACAGTATCATTTACAACTATTGAACCTTGTTTGGGGCCAAATAGTGGTTCAGCAACAGTTTTTGCAACAGGAACATCTCCTTATACTTACCAATGGTTTGATGTAAATGGAGATTCAATCATAGGGGCCACTTTAGCAACTATTGATAGCATTCCTGTGGGTACTTATTCTGTAGTTGTTGAAGATGCCACAACTTGTCAAGTAACAGGAGTTTTAGATGTTAACACACCAGCTAATCCAATTCGGATAGATTCAATAATTATTATTGAAAACTCTTGCTTTGGAATTAATGATGCTCAAATCGAAATTTTATCAAGTGGAGGTCAATCACCATACTCATACTCTAATACTGGAGGCTTAAACATTCAAATTAACCCTGTTTTTAGCACTTTATCTCCAGGTTCATATAATATTTGGGCAATTGATGCTAATGGTTGTTATGCAGATTCTATTATTCCATTAACTTATCCTGATCAGCTAGTGATTGACAGTACAGTATTTACAAATATTAGCTGTTTTGGAGAAGATGATGGTGCAATACAAGATATTATATTTACAGGAGGAACAGCTCCTTTTGAATATTCAATTAATGGAGTAATCTTCCAGTCTTACCCACTATTTAATGCTTTAGAACCTGGGTGGCATACAGTAGAAATTTTTGATATCAATAATGGAGTAAATGGTATTACTTGCGCTACATCTGATCAAATATATATAACTGAACCAACACTTTTAAATGCCGTATTAACGCCATCTGATTGGAATAATTATCAAGTATTATGTAATGGTGGGAATTCAGGATATTTAGATGTAGCTGCATCTGGAGGAACATTGCCTTATTATACAATTTATAATACAGATACTATTTTTGGATCTGCTTCACAGATTACCGGATTAGATGCTGGAAATCATACTTTTATTGTAGAGGATGCTAATGGCTGTGCTCACACAGAAACTATTATGTATAATGAGCCAGCTAATATTGATATTTCATTTTTACCTACACATGTTAGTTGTATAGCCTGGAGTGATGGTGCTGTAACTGCACTTGTTTCTGGAGGCGTAGGCACTTCAACATCTTATACATATTTGTGGGATATTGGAGCGACTACATATTCTATAGATGGATTATCAGCAGGTAATTATAATATTGAAGTTACAGATGTTCATGGATGTATTAATGATGAGACAGTTACAATTAATGCTAATAATGCATTGAGTGTTTCTAATGCAAGTGTAACTAATGTTGGTTGTTATGGAGAATGTGATGGAGAAATTATGCTTAATGTTAGTGGTGGAATTCAATTTACAGGATCAACTCTTTATAATTATCAATGGAATGATTACTTAAATCAAGCTACAAACCCTGCAGTTGGGCTTTGTGCAGATAGTACTAGTAATACGGCAGAATATATTTGTGTTATTACTGATGCTCAAGGATGTGAGTTGATAGATACTGTAAGCATAACTCAAAATAATGAATTAATTGTTCAATCAGAAATAATTGATGCAATTTCTTGTTTTGGAGAAGCTGATGGTAAGATAAAAGCAACAATTTTAGGTGGAACCCCAGTATATAATTATACATGGTCTAGTGGATTTACAGATTTAAATACAAATAATATTACTTCGCAGATTTCCGGACTAGACGTTGGGTCTTATATTGTTGAGGTTGAAGATGCTAATGGCTGTAAAGATACTGCTGAAATATATTTATACCAGCCAGATTCGTTACAAGTAACAATAACAGATATTGATATTGATTGTTTTGCAGGAGGTACAGGTTCTATTGAGGCACTTGCAAATGGAGGCACACCTTTCTTAGGTATCCCTCCACAATATGAATATACGTGGCTGAATGAAAGTGGAGCAATAATTTCTACTGTAATGGTTGATAATGATATGAATGCAGAGATAAATGGACTTGCACCAGGATTCTATACACTAAAGGTCGTAGATTTAAATGGATGTTCTGTAATATCAGAATCAGTTTCAATTACTGAGCCATCTGATGGTTTAGAGATGTCAATTGATTACTATGATGAAGCATGTAATATTAGTGCATTTGCAACTGTATACCCCGTCGGGGGGACTCCACCATATTTATATGATTGGGGAACGGGAAGCGGCCCTGTAAATAATTCAACTCAAAATTTAGTTGCTGGTGCAAATACTGCATATACGGTAACATTAATTGATGATAATGATTGTGAAATCTCACAAGAGATCTTTGTAACTGGATATCAAAATGTTTTCATGCCAGGCTTCTTAGATGTTGTAGAACTGGATACAATTTGTTTAGGACAAGACATTGTTATAAATATAGACGAAAGAGATGGATTGAATTATACTTGGAGTGATGGAGTTACAACCGGAGATAGAAATATTTATAAGGATACTATTTTAGCATTTGGACAAACAATGACAACTACTTATACATTAACAATTCAAGATAATACTAATTGCTCACAGGATGTAGAGGTAGTAGTAACCTATTCTGCTGCTGTTGATCCTGAGCCAGCTTCAGATCCAGGTGTTGAATACGGAAATTTCCCTGTAGTTTTGGCAGGAGATCCAATAGATTTATTTTCAAATAATGATGATATTGAAGAATATTCTTGGTTTTGGTATAAAGATACAGTTATAAGTGTCTCTGGTGAGATTACTGATTCACCAGCTAATTCTGGATGGTACTATTTACGAGTTGAAGACTTTAATGGCTGTTTAGGTTATGATTCTATTTATGTTGTAGTTGGCGTAAAACCTTATGAAGCAATTACACCAAATAATGATGGATTTAATGATACTTGGACACCATTAGATATTGAATCATATGAAAACGCATTAGTACAAGTATTTAATAGATGGGGTGGTTTAGTATTTGAATCTACAGGTGGTGCAAGCTACCAGCCTTGGGACGGAAATAATGAAGGCGCCGAGCTCCCAGTTGGAACTTACTATTATATTATAGATCTAAATACTGGTGATGAGCCACAATCAGGACCTATTACAATTATCAGATAATATGAAAATTATAAAAATGAAAAAAATATCAATTTTACTATTTGTAATTTCCTTTGGAGGGGTTTTAAAAGCACAACAGCTTCCTCAAATTACTCAATATATGTTAAATAATTATGCAATTAATCCTGCTGTTGCTGGCATGTATGATTATTATCAAGTGAATACTACTATCAGAAACCAATGGCAAGGGATGAATGATGGGCCAAGGACTACTATCATGAGTATTTATGGTAAGCATAGTAGAAATGTAGGTTTAGGAGGTACAGTTTTCAATGATGTTACTGGACCAACAAGTAGAGCAGGAGGATCAATGTCTTATACATATTCGATGCCTATTACTCAGTCAATTAATTTAGCATTAGCACTTTCTGGAGGGTTTACTCAATTTAAAATAATTAAAGAGGGTATTTCAATAGAAGATCAAAATGACCCATTAATGAAAGGAGGAGATGTTGTAAGATCTTTACCAGATGCAACATTTGGTGTTAATTTCAGTGGTAATAAATGGTATTTAGGTATGGCAGTTCCGCAATTATTGAGTTCAGAATTACAATTAATGGATGATGATTTTGCAAGAATATATGATACAACAAGTCAGAGTGGTAAGTTAGCGAGTCATATATATATTCTAGGTTCTTATGAGCATTCCTTAAATTCTGGAATTACTATTGAACCAACTTTCTTTTTAAAGTCAGTGGCTGGGGCTAAAACACAAATTGATTTTGGAGTTAAAACAGGATATAAAGAAATGTTTTGGCTAGGAATGAATTATAAAATGAATAATGACCTTTCTATGATGTCTGCATTGCTAGGTTATAATATCAATGATAGATTTAATTTTGGATATTCTTATGGCCTACCTTCAATAGAGACTAGTGCCTATCAATCAGGTTCACATGAGTTTATGTTAGGAATAAAATTCCCTCATTAGTTAGAATAATGTTTACAAGAAAAAAGCCCTCATAATTATGAAGGCTTTTTTATGTTGTATAAAGTGGTTAGATTAATACAACCCAAAACAAGTATTACGACACTTCAAATATATGCACAGTTTCTATATACTTATAAGTGTCAGTTTTACAAGATGTTAACAAAAAATTGTTAATTTTATACTGATTATTACTAGAGATGATGAGTATAAATATCTAAATTTTAGTTAATAATTTATCTACTACTAATTAATTTGATTTTTAATTTTAGGATAAAATACAATTAAATTAATTGTTAGTTTATACTAAAGCTTGTATTTGGTATATTTGCTATTCATAAACGAAAAGTATGAAAATTGCGATTTTAGGTACTAGAGGTATCCCAAATAATTATGGTGGATTTGAGCAATGTGCGGAAAATCTCTCTGTAAGCCTTGTTGAAAACGGGTATGATGTTACAGTTTATTCTACTGACTCTCATCCTTATCAATCTAAAATATTTAAAGGTGTTAATATAATAAAGAAATACTGCCCTGAAAATAATATTGGATCAGCAGCACATTTTATTTATGATTTCATTTGTTTAAAAGATGCGTTGAAAAAAGAATTTGATGTTATATTTGAGTTTGGATACCAAAGTGTTGCTATTTCATTTGTATTATTACCAATAAAAAAATCTGTTATAGTAACCAATATGGATGGTCTTGAATGGAAAAGAGCTAAATGGTCTCCTTATGTAAAAAAACTTACAAAATGGTTTGAGAAAATTGCTTCAAAAAAATCAACTTTCCTAATCTCAGATAATAAAGGAATCCAAGATTATATCAAACAAAAATATAATAAAGAATCTGTAATGATTCCTTATGGTGCCGATAAGGTTAATCCAACAAAAGAGCTCTTAACTAAATATAACGTTAAAATTGAGGAATACTTCTTATTAATAGCAAGGTTAGAGCCTGAAAATAATATTGAAATGATTCTTGATGGGTTTTTAATTAGTGAATCTCCTATTAGCTTTTTAGTTGTTGGAAATACAGAAACATCTTATGGAAAATATTTGCAGGATAAATATATTCAAGGAAATATTGTGTTTTTAGGTAGTGTTTTTAATAAAGAACATTTAGATAGTTTAAGAAAATTCGCAAAAGTATATTTTCATGGACATTCAGTTGGTGGAACTAATCCAGCCTTATTAGAGGCAATGGCAGCACAAGCATTTATTTTTGCACATAACAATGTATTTAATAGAGATGTTCTTGAGGACAATGCATTCTACTTTAATAATTCTAATGAGGTACAACAGCTTCTTAATTGTTTAAAAGATATAGAGAAATCTAAAAAAGAGAAAATATCAAATAATAGTATTAAAATTGATAATGACTATTCTCATCAAAATATTACAAATCAATATATTGATTTAATAGAAAAAATATCTAGATGAGAATAGTCATTATAACACAAGATGAACCTTTTTATTTAGCAAGAAGCTTACAACAATTTATTAATTTATTGCCAGAAAAACACCAAATTGTTGGATGTGTAGTAAGTTCTGTTTCTCCTTTTGGAAAACAAGAAAGTTTTTTAAAAAAAGCATTACAGACGTTAAATATTTTTGGTATTGGATTCTTCCTATATTACTCATTAAAGTTTATTTTAGCCATTATTAATAGTTCTAACTCACTTGATTCATTTTTAAGAATAAATAATATAGAAAAGATATTATTAGATAAATCAATAAATAATAAAGAGTCAATTGAAATAATAAAATCATATAAACCAGACTTGTTAATTTCAATATTAGGCAATCAAATTTTTAAGAATGAGATAATTAATCTAGCCCCAAAAGGATGTATTAATCTTCATACAGCATTATTGCCAAAGTACAGAGGTTTAATGCCGACTTTCTGGGTGATGAAAAATGACGAAAAATATACTGGAGTATCAGTGTTTTATGTGAATGAAGGAATTGATACAGGCCCTATTATAGTACAGAAGAAAGTTGAGCTTGGAAATAGAACTCAAGAAGAACTAATTAAACATACAAAGATGATTGGCATGAAATTAATTGTTGAGGCTGTTGAAATAATTGATATTGGCAATGTAGAAACATTAGAAAATAATAATGAGGATCATACTTATTTTAGTTTCCCTAAAAAAGAAGATGTGGCTATATTTAAGAAACGAAAGAAGAAATTTTTCTAATGAGAATACTAACTTTTGACATAGAAGATTGGTTTCATATTATTCATAAATATCCTGCAGATATATTAGATAAATGGGATAATTATGAAGTTCGTATTCATAAAGGAATGGATAAAATATTACAGGTGTTGTTGGATAATGATATAAAGGCTACATTTTTTGTTGTTGGGTATATTGCTAGAAAACATCCTGAAATTATTAAAAGAATACATGATTTGGGCTTTGAAGTTGCTGCTCATTCTGATATGCATAAAGCGGCATTTAATCAAAGTAGAAAAGAATTCAAGTTGGATTTATCAGATTGCATGCGTAGTATAGAGAATATAACTGGGGAAAAGGTAATATCTTATAGGGCTCCAGCATTCTCAATTAAAAAGGAAAATGTTTGGGCTTTTGAGGTATTGAATGAATTAGGAATTGAGAATGATGCATCAATTTTCCCTGCCAAAAGAGATGATGGTGGTTTTGATGATTTTGAGTTAGCAACTCCATCAATTATTAAATATAACGGAATGTCAATTAAAGAATTCCCAATGAGCATTGACACGTTTATGGGAAGAAAATTTGTAGCTTCTGGAGGTGGTTATTTTCGTTTCTTCCCTTATTGGGTTATTAGAAAATTGCTAAATGATGCAGATTATACTATGACATATTTTCATCCAAGAGATTTTGACCCTAATCAGCCTATGTTAGATGGACTTTCATTAAAAAGAAAATTTAAGTCCTATTGTAATTTAAGCACTACTTATGCTAAGTTAAGGCAATTAGTGAATGATTTTGATTTTATTGATATGAGGCGAGCAGTTGAAATTGTTAATTGGAATAATGTTCCGATTATAGATTTAAATCATCATTCAAAAGATAAATAAATCAGAAGCGATTGCATCTGCAAAGGCCTTACCTTCTTGAGTTAATGTTATTATATTTTCTTCTGCTAAAATATATTCTTTACTTATCCATTTTTCAATTTCTTTTAAAAAATGACCGTGAATTTTCTCTGCAAATTTATTTTGAATTATCGCACTATCTATCCCCCAAATGGTTCTTAAAGAAGTTAAAATATATTCATTATACTGTTGTTCTGTACTAAGTATTTCAGTATCAAAATATGTTGTTTTATTAGTTATTCCTTCAATGTATTTTTTATTTGAGGAGACATTCCATCTTCTGCTTTTCCCATTAAAAGAATGAGCTGATGGCCCAATTCCTAAATAATATTGATTTTTCCAATATGATGAATTGTGATTTGAGAAATAACCCTCTTTTCCAAAATTAGATATTTCATAATGAATGAAATCGTTTTCTTTTGCTTTTTCTTGTAAAAAATTGAATTGCTCAACAATTTTTTCGTCATTAGGCAAACTTACTTTCTTATTTTCTACAAGATGATTTAGGGCAGTTTTCTTTTCAATTGTTAGTGCGTACGCAGAAAAATGCTGAATATTTAGCGCAAACATTTTACTTAGATTCTCCTCCCATTTGGATAAGTTTTGACTTGGTAGTCCATAAATCAAGTCAATTGTAATATTTTTAAAGCCTAACATTTTAGCCAGATGAATACAATTTTCTGCTTCTGAAGAATTATGTGATCTATTCATGAATTTTAAATCATCATCATCAAATGATTGTATACCTATGCTTAATCGATTAACCCCTAAGCTTTTTAGTGAGATTAATTTCTTTTTATCTAGATCATCAGGATTACATTCTAGTGTTATTTCAGCATTATCAGCAATAGAATAATTTTTGTCTATTTGGCTTAATATTTTTTTAATATCAATGTCATCCAAAATAGAGGGAGTTCCTCCTCCAAAATAAATACTTGTAATTTTTTGTTGATTTAAATATTTTGCCCTTACTAAAATTTCATTTTCCATACTTTTTATCATATCAATTTTATCTTTTTGAGCGATTTTAAAATGAAAATCACAGTAAACACATGCTTGTTTACAGTAGGGAATATGAATATATATGCTTGCCAAAATTTTTTGCTTAAAAGTTTTGCGAATATAAAAAACTATTTATTTTTGCCACTGTTTATAATAAATCTAAATAAAAATAAAAAATGAAAAAAATACTAAGTTTTATATTTGCTATATCATTACTCGCAAATCTAAATGCACAGAACAGTGCAGAAAAAATAATTGCAGGAAATCCAGGCCTACATATTGGAGGGTACGGACAAATTGATTTTAATCTAAATGAAAGAGACGGAACAATACATAATAACGGGAAATTAGATGTACATAGGCTAGTTACTTTTTTTGGTTATAACTTTAGTGAAAGGGTTTCATTTGTGTCTGAACTTGAGTTTGAGCATGTCTCTGAAGTTTATGTTGAACAGGCTTTCTTAGATTATAAGATTAAGAAAAATTTATCTATTAATGCAGGTTTAATGCTCATTCCAATGGGGATTCAAAATTTGTATCATGAACCACCAACTTTTAACGGAGTAGAAAGAACAAATGTTGATAAATATATTATTCCAACAACATGGAGAGAGATGGGTGTTGGGTTAAGCGGTAGAAGCCTTGAGCATGCAATAAATTATCAAGCTATGTTAGTAAATGGTTTTAATGGGTATAATGATGGTGGCGTATTTAGTGGTAAAAGCGGATTAAGAAGCGGAAGACAAAAAGGAGCAGAATCATATATTACCTATCCTGATTTTGCAGCCAGAGTTTCATATTATGGACAACCAGGTTTAAATTTTGGATTTTCTGCTTATTTAGGCGATTCAGAAAGCAAAGCCTATGATGGTTTAGACTTAGCTGATGAAACAGCTGTTGCTACTGCAGACTCCACTATTATTGGAATTCAAATGATTGGAATTGATGCAAGGTATCATAAGGGATCCTTACAATTAACAGGACAATATATTATTGCTGATTTATCAAATACAGATCAATATAATGGATTCACCGAAAAAGATGTAGGGAGTAGTTTAACAGGATACTATTATGAGATAGGATACAATTTAATGGATGGGATTATTCCTTCTATTTCAAGTGATTCAGAAGAATTAATTGCTTTTGCAAGATATGAGAACTATAATACTCATGCAGAAGTTGAAGGAATTACAATTAATGACACATATAATCGTACAGAAATAACTTTTGGGCTTGGATTTAAAGTTGCACCAGGTGCTGTTTTTAAAGCAGATTATCAAATTAAATCTAATGCTGGTTCTGATGAGGAGAATGGACAATTTAATTTAGGAGTAGGGATTTGGTTTTAATTTTTTAATTAATGAATTTTAAAAATCATATAAGTAAGGCGATAACTGTAATAGTTATTGCCTTGCTTTTTTCCTCTTTTAAAGCCACTTATTGGGAATTAGATAAAGATAGCAGGGCGACTGTTTATAAGTCAATAGCCAAAATTTTTAATAGCGAAACATGTAATCTTGATCCTATTGATGATACCTTTTATTCTATTTTAGAAGATGACTCTATTATAGGTTATTTAGCAGTAACTGATGCACCTTCAAAATTTCACAGGTTTGATTATTATGTATTATTTGATGATAAAGAAGAGATATTAAAAGTTGAGGTCTTACATTATCGAGAAAATTATGGTGGTGAGATTTGTAGTAAAAATTGGTTGAAACAATTTGTTGGGATTGATACGGAGAACTATTCAAGTTATAGCAGGAAAATTGACGGAATATCAGGTGCAACTATTTCTGTGAATAGTTTAAAGCATAACTTACTTAAGATATCTAATAAGCTAAAAAAATCTAGTAAATAATGGAAAGTAGCTCGGGGATTAGTGTTATTTTTGCAAAAAATTTAGACTTGAAACAGTCACTGTTCATATTCCCCCTTTTATCTTTTTTTACTGTTTTTAGTCAAAGCGATAGTATACTGACTGAGAATAAATTGAATGAAGTAATTATTTCTTCTACAAAAACAAATCAAACGATACATGAATTACCTATTCCTATTACAATAATATCTGAAAAAGAAGTTCAAGAATTTAGTGCAAATAAATTATATGATGTAATTACTCAACAAACAGGTATTGTAAGTGTCACTACAAAAACAGGAACTGAAGGGCTGCAAATGCAAGGTTTAGATGCCTCATATACTACTTTCCTTATTGATGGTTTTCCAATTATAGGAAGGTCATTTGGAACTTTAGATTTAAATAGAATTTCTGTTGCAGACATTGAGAGAATTGAAGTTGTCAAGGGACCATCTTCAAGCCTATATGGTTCTAATGCTTTAGGTGGAGTTATTAATCTTATCAGTAAAAAGCAGATTGATGAAGGGCCTATCATCAGTGCCTCATTAAAACATGCCACCTATAATTCAACTAATTCTAGTTTAGTTTATAAATACAAAGAAGGAGCTTTACATATTTCTAATTCTTTTGATTATTACAAAACAGATGGTTATGACTTAATAGATACTGATCTACTTAGTACTGTTAACCCTTATTCAAATTACACCTTCCGCTCTAATTTAAAATATGCATTATCTGATAAACTTTTGCTTAATACAAATGGGCATTATTACAAGCAAGAACAAATAAATATTGCTGCTGATTCAAGTTCTTTATTAAAAGGAGAAAGTAGTATTAAGGAATGGAGTCTTGGTACTACTGCAAAATACATGATTAATGCTAACTTCTTTCAAAAACTTGAGATTTATAAAACTAATTATAGAGCTGATGAGTTTCTAAATACTGAGAATGGAGCGTTATATGAAGATAATTATTTTGACCATACATTATTGCAATTTGGGATGAAATCATCTTTTAATTACAAAGGAGTAAATAATATAATAGGTTTTGGTATAACAAAAGAAGAGTTATCTAGAAGAGATTTTTCTAGTAACCCAGAGCAAGATTTAAAGTTTATTTATGGACAATTGGATGCAACTGCTTTTAATAAATTGAATATTATATTAGGTAGTAGATATGATAATTACACTAATTACACTCCAGTTGTTTCTAATAAATTAGCTTTAGGAATTCCTATAACAAATAAGATTCAGCTCAATGGTTCAGTGGGTACAGGTTTTAAGACTCCTGATTTTAGACAAAAGTATTTTGATTTTACGAACTCAACTATTGGCTATATAGTGCTTGGTAGAGATGTTGCTATTGATAGACTAAATGCTATGCAAAATATAGAAGAGATCGTCCCATTTTCAGAATTAAATTCTCCATTAAAGTCTGAAACTTCACTAAATATTAATTTTGGTGTAAAATATAATCTACTAAATAATTTATCTTTTGAATTAAACTTGTTTAATAATAAACTTAAAGATTTAATTGAATGGAAGTTAGTGGCTATAGATCAAAGTAATGCAAATATTTACAGTTATTTTAATGTAAATCAGGTTGAGACCAAAGGGTTAGAATTCAACTCAACTTATACAAAAGCTAATAATTGGGAAATAAAATTTGGCTACCAATTACTTTACGCATCTGATACAGAAGTAGTTAAAGATATTAAAAATGGTGATAGTGATTATTATGCTAGAGATCCAGAAACGCTTACAAGTATCAAGCTTAATAAAGAAGACTATTTTGGACTGTTTAATCGATCCAGACATATGGGGAATATTAAATTTAATTATCATTTTAATGATAAAACAGAGATGAATACAATTGTCACATATAGAAGTAAATATGCGATTTCTGATACTAATGGGAATGGTATTTTAGATATATATGACACATTTATAGATGGCTATAGTTTATGTGATTTAGGTATTTCTCATCAAATAAGCTTGCTCAAAAGTTGTCAAATAGGAGTTAAGAATATTTTTGGATTTACTAACCCTGAGTTTATAAGCAACATCACAGGAAGGCTATATTATATGAGTTTTAAAATAAATTTTAAATAAACACAATTAACAAAAACAATAACAATAACAATAACAAAAACAAAAACAAAAATGAAAACAAAAACAAAATTATTAGTATCCATTTGTGCATTAACATTAATATTTTCTGCATGTAAAAAAGATGCTGTAACACCAGAAGCAGTTTTAGATTGTACAGAAGTTGAAAATGGCGTAGCAGTTGTTGATTCTTGTGGAGATTGTCAAGGGGCTTACATTTACAATATGGTAACACATGATCCATCTGAGATTGTAATTTTAGGAGGAGATACAACTGGTGCTAGTGCAACTTTAACACCAGGACAAGTAATTATATTACCAGAAGATCCAGGCAATCCTTATTGGAATGCTGGTTGCACACAGGCTATAGTATACGACTGTATGGGTGTTCAGAATGGCGTAGCAGTTGTTGATTCTTGTGGAGATTGTCAAGGGGCTTACATTTACAATATGGTAACACATGATCCATCTGAGATTGTAATTTTAGGAGGAGATACAACTGGTGCTAGTGCAACTTTAACACCAGGACAAGTAATTATATTACCAGAAGATGATGGTAATCCATATTGGAATTCTGGTTGTAAGTAAAACAAGATGCAAAAATTAAACCTTATATTATCTGTACTTATGTTATTTTTCACTTCTTGTGAGAAAACCAGTAATAATGATATTATTATAGATGAAGATGTAATTACTTTTGTTGAGTTAAATGCAAGCCAGTATGATGTTAATATTCTTGACTCTTTAGTGACTGGTAAGTTTGAGAAGTTTAGTTTTTTAGAAGGAGATACAGTAATTCATGATAATTGGGATGTAGCATTTAGCGGAACTACAATCATTGTTAATGGAGGAGACAGATATAGCGTTAACCAGCCAGAAAGAACAGGAAATGCGGCAGTTTATATTGCTACAGGTATTATGTCAAATATTAAAATAGTTGATATAAATAAATTAGAACAGGATAATGCATCAGGACCTGCTATTATTGATGATCTAGGAATCTCTGAACTGGGTTGGGCCTCATATGATATGTCTACACATATATTATCTCCTACTGCAGGAAAGGTGTTAGTTTTTAGGACACATGATAATAAATATGCAAAAATGGAGATTCTTTATTTTTATGATAGTCCTACACCACAACCTTTTGAAGGAGATTATGGTGGTTTTTATACATTTAATTATGTATATCAATCAGATTTACTGATTGATGAAAATGGCAATGCAATGTTTTAATTAATATATGTTTTTTTATTCTAAAAGCGTCCAATTGGACGCTTTTTTTATTTTTGTAGATATTTAGAAATTATGAAAAACGAATTCTTAAAAGGTTTAACTTCAGATGAATTAGAAATTCTAAAAAACAAAGGAACTGAAGCACCATTCTCAGGTGAGTATAATGATTTTTTTGAAGCTGGTATTTTTATTTGCAGAGCGTGCAAAACCCCACTTTACGAGTCCAGTACTAAGTTTAATTCAGGCTGCGGTTGGCCATCATTTGATGATGAAATTAAAAATACAATTGTAAGATATGAAGATTTAAGTGGGGGTAGAGTTAGAACTGAAATTTGTTGCGCAAAATGTGATGGTCATCTTGGGCATGTTTTTACTGGGGAGCAGATTACTGAAAAGGATACAAGGCATTGCGTAAATTCTTTAAGTTTACAATTTAAAGCATATACTAAATTAGAGAAAGCAACTTTTGGAGCAGGGTGTTTTTGGCAAGTAGAAAAAATATTTAAAGCAACTGTAGGAGTTTATTTATCATCAGTTGGATATATGGGTGGAAATACTGATAACCCCACTTATGAGGAGGTTTGTAAGGGGCAATCAAACCATGCCGAGGTAGTTTTTATACATTTCAATCCTGATATAATTAGTTATTTAGATTTGCTTGAAATTTTTTGGAATAACCATAATCCGACTACTAAAAATAGACAAGGACTTGATGTTGGGACTCAATATAGATCTGTAGTGTTTTTTCACTCAGAAGAGCAAATGAAGATAGTTGAAAGTTCATTAAATCAACAATCTAAGAATTGGAAGAATCCAATTGTAACTCAAATTATTTCAGCTGAAAAATTTTATAGAGCAGAAGAATATCATCAGAATTATCTGAACAAAAACAGCTTAGGAAGTTGCGGAATTTAGGTTTTTGGAAGCCAGATAGTGAAAGTTGTTCCTTTTCTTTTGTCTGATTTCATAACAAAAATACTCCCTTTATGATACTCCTCAATTATTCTTTTTGATAATGATAAACCAAGCCCCCAACCTCTTTTTTTAGAAGTAACACCTGGCTTAAAAATATTTCTTATAATTGAACGATCAATCCCATCTCCAGTATCTGATATATTAACTACAATTTTATTTTCTTCCTCAGAAATACTAACAGAAATTTTCCCCTTACCCTTCATAGCATCAACAGCATTTGTTACAAGATTTTCGATAACCCACTCAAACAACACACTATTTAATGGAATTATGATTTCCTTTCTTGGCACTTGAATGTCAAACTCAGTATTTACTGGCATTCTTGCTTTTAGGTACTCAATTGATTGAGAAACTAGGCATACTATATCCTTTTTCTGGAGTTCAGATTTTGAACCAATTTTAGAGAATCTCTCTGTAATTGTTTCGAGTCTTTTAATATCTTTCTCCATCTCTGTAACCATTTGGTCAGTTCCTTCCTTATCTTTTAACAGCTCAATCCATGCCATAAGTGATGATAATGGAGTCCCAATTTGATGAGCTGTTTCTTTGGCCATTCCTGCCCAAACTTTATTTTGCTCTGATCTTCTACTTGCACTAAACATAAAATAGGCAATAAACATAAAAAGCCCAATAAACCCTAGCTGATAAAAAGGATAATATCTTAATCTGTATAGTAGAGCAGAATCTTTATAATATATCCATTGTTTGTCTCCAATAATATTAATTTCAATGGGTTTGTCTCCACTCTCTTTTATCTTTTTAAGCTCAGATCTTAAAAATTTATTATCAATTATTTGCGGAGTAATAATTCCTAAATTGATGAAAAAACTATCAGTTTTTGTAAAATTTTGGAAATTCCTATTTTCTAAAATACTATCACAAGCATCTACTAAAATTACTGGAACATTATTGTTTTCAGATATTACTTTAATTGCTAACGAATAATCACCTTCCCCTGTTAAGCTAACAAGATGTTTTGTCGCTTGAGCCCAAAGTTCAATCTTTTTTCTTTCCTCAGTTTTAAGTTCTTTAACCAGTGTGTTAGTTACAAAAAGAGAAGAAATTCCAATAATAAGAGCAAAGCCTATTAAGGTAAATTTCCATTTTTGTTTTCTTGAGTAACTATCCATATTTTAATTTTCAGGATTCCATTCAATTTCTACTTCTTGTCCAGTTTCTTCAACTCCTTTATCTTTTGTCTGCAAGATATCTTCTTTAATAATATTACGGATATTCTTCTTCTCTAACTTTATCCCTTCACTAACATCTTCCATAAAACGTATTTTGTCCAAAGTTATTTTAGGATCTTCAGTATTTCCTATCATCTTTAAATATAAGGTATTAAAGATTTTTCCATCTTGTTCTTCTTCTCCAAATTCAGTATTTTTCTTCCTGAAAGAAGTTGAAAGAAGTTCAGATAATAATAATTTTACATCATAATTTATATCTTGATTAAAAGTATGTGAACCTGATAGGAATACAGATAATGCTGAAGATTTTATCTCCATATTTGGGATAGTAATAATTTTATTTTCAACTTCAATATTATTTTCTAAAGTTGAGAATTTTACATGTTTCAATTCTTCAATACTTACATAAGATGATAAATTTTCTAATGTTTTGAAGTCAATTAACTCACCTTTTTCAATTATTAAATGTAATTTCAATTTTAGTTTTTCTTTATCTAGAGTAAAGCCAGGTTTCCAATGAGCTTCCACATTTATTTCAGCAGTTCCAAGTCCTTTAATTTCATTTTCATTTATGAAAGCTTGACCATAATTATTAAAGGCATGAAATGAATTACGGATATTAATTTTAGTAAAATTAATATCTCCTAATAGCATAAGATGTTTGTTTTTTGGTTCCGTAAAAATAAAATATCCTGAGATATTACCATCCAAAGAATTGCCACTCATATTAAATCCTTTTAGCGTTCCATTATTATATTGAATATTTCCGCTAAGATTAGTTGCTGTAAAGTTATCATAGGATAAATTTGCTATTTCAGTATTGATATTTGCTTTTATCCAATTTGGGAAAGTGGTACTACTTTGATCTTCTGAAATATCACCAAGAGTCATTAGTTGTTTGAGATTAGTATATGTTGATTTTAAACCTCCACTAATTGCAATTTTATCTTTCTTATTAAGAATATAACCAATCAAATCAGTTATTTCTCCTGCAAAATTTAGATCACTTTCTGAAATAGTAGATGAGCTATTTTTAAAAAGTATTTTGTTGTTTTTTAATTGACAATCACCAAAATCAAGGGTAAAAGGAAGTGGAAATTTTTTATACATAAAACTAATATTTTCAAACTTTACATCAGAAGTATGTGTTGCATTTAAAAATTTGTTTTTAAATTGAGTGTTAAATGATATTTCGCCATTATAATTTGTTGTTGCAACAATTGCCCCTTGTAAATTAGTAAAAGGAGAATTTTCAAAATAAGTATTAACTTCTTTCAAATCCCATGAAGATTTAAAGTTTGATTTAAAATAGTAATTATTTAAGTTTTGTAAAGTAAAATTTCCATTTATATATCCTTCATTTGTGTTTGATTTAAAATCTGAAGCAATAATTTTTGTTGATTTAAAATTATGTTGGTTTCCATTTGTAACTGAACCATTCATTGAGATATTCTTTAATTTAAATGGGATACTTTTAAGTTCGTAAGATCCATCTGTAATTGTATAGTCCATCTCAAATAAAGGATTAGTATCTTTACTTATAATTCCTGTAATTTTGATATCACTAGTTATCTTGCCACCAAGAACAAAAGGGTCGCATATTTTTTTAATATTTTGAGGCAAATTACTAACAACATTATTAATTTTTTCGTCTTGAAGCTTAATTGCTAAATTAAAATCCCTATTTCTAAGAACCCTTCCGCTTCCATTTGCAAATGAACTTTCAATTTGTATATTCGAATTTAGGATGTCAATAGTATCTTTTCTAATATTTATTTCTGCATTTATGTCTAATTTTTTCTTTGATAAATAGTTAATTTTTCCAATAGTTAAGTTTTTAGCAAAAGCAATTGTTTGAAGCTCGATTTTTGTATTATTAATCACAATAATTGCTCTCTCAGTTTGCAGATACATATTTAATTTACTACTTAAATTCTCAACAAGAACAGCTGTATTTAATAGTACAATTTCTTCAATATTTATATTTCCATTTCTATCTGATATCTCTTTGCCTATAAGAAAATTTGGGATTTTTTCTTCATTATATTTAATACTTACCTTTCCGTTCGAGATAATAATTTTAGAAATATCAAAATTATTACTCAGCACTTCTGTTATACTAATATTAACATAGGCTTCTTTTGCGTATAGCAGTGTGTCATTTCCAAAATCAACTGATTCCAATATCAGAAGGTTATTGAATTTTACTGATGTAGATGGAAAATTATCATAGATTGTAAACGCTACATCATCAAGAGTTAATGGAGTTGTAAGGTTAGCTTGTATTTTAGCAATTACAGCATTTTCTATATCATCAGCAAAATAAGTTGTAATTACAAATATTGCACTTCCGATTATTAGAATCAAAATCAGAAGGATATTAAATATACGATTGAAAATTATTTTCATTAAGTTGTAAAATTACGATAATCAAAGCAATAACGAAAGTATCTGGAATATGGTATTTAAAGTCGTTTTAAAATATTGAGCTCATCTTGCGTTAGATGTCTGTAATGTTTTCTAGGCAGATCTTTCTTGGTTAAGCCACCAAAGAATACTCTATCTAGTTTTATAATTTGGTAGTTAAACTTTTCGAAAATATTTTTTACATATTTAGTTCCACCTCTGCTGTGTTCAATACCAATTTCATTTTTATCTTTATTCTGAATGTAAGAAATTGAATCAAAAGAGCAAGTTTTTCCATGAACAAGAAATCCTTCCCTAATTTTTTCTAAATCTGTTTGTGTTAGATTTTTATTTAATGTAATTTGATAGATTGCTTTTAACTTCTGACTTTTATCAGTTAATTTTTTCGCTAAATCACTGTCATTTGTAAAGAGTAAAAGACCAGTTTCAGATTTATTTAATTTATCTATAGGATAAATTCTTTCTTTACAAGCAGCTGCGATTAGTTGCATTACTGATGATGTAGTTGTACCGCTTTCAACCCTCCCTGAATAGTTTTTTGGTTTATTCAAAAGCACATACCTTGGCGTCTCTGACTTTAATTTTTGACCATTAAATTTAACAACATCAGTAAAGCAAACTCTGTGTCCCATTTCTGTAATACCGACTCCATTTACGGAAACAACACCAGCTTCAATAAATTTATCCGCTTCTCTTCTGCTACAAATTCCAGCATTAGCGATAAATTTATTTAATCTCATCATCCCATCTTTAACTCTCTTTTTAGCTTTTTGCTTTTTTCTGAATGAAGATTTTTTTGTTGGTTTTGTATTAAAATCTTTTCTTGATTTCCCTTCTCTTTTCATGATGAAAATTTTTGCAAATATACAGCGGAATAACTTAAAATGCGTTACTGATATGTTCTATTTCAGTTTCGTCTTTTCCTATTATAATATTAACAACATCAAACCTAACTTCCAAGTCAGATGGGTATTGCTCTAAATAGCCTTCTACTGCATCTTTATAGAGCCTGATTTTTTTCTTATCTATTGACTCAGATGAATTTCCAAACTTTTTATTACTGCTAGTTGTCACTTCAATAAAAATTAAAAATCTATCTTTTTGAGCAATAATATCTACTTCTGATTTTTGGAAATACCAATTTGTTTCCAGAATAGTGAAACCATCTCTTTGCAAAACCATAAAGGCAATTAACTCGCCATCTTTCCTTAGTTTGTTGTGCTTTGCCAATTTTTAGTTTAGAATTATTTTCTTTTCTACACTACCATCAACATAGATATAAAATAAAGGAGTATTTCTTTTTGCAGTTGTTACTCTACCTAATACATCAGTAATTTTTAGTAATTTTCTTTGTGTAGAATTTACTTCAGCAATAGCAGTAGTATTGTTGCATGGCAACAAAGGATAAAGGAAGTTTGTTGTGAAATCAAGAGCTTGTGTAAAATTAGAACTGTTTCCTGAAGTGCACCAACTATGGTCTGCTCCTGGAAATAATAACTTATTATTTACTAAACCAACTAAATTAGCTTGGGGATGCATCTCACCACTACCACAAAGTTCAAGAACTGTTGCTTGTCCAAGACCAGGTGCGCAGTTGTAACTAACAGTTTGATCGGCATCACCTTGGCAGCTTACAAGCGGTTCGTCATTAGGGTCTATCCAACTAATATTACCAATCCCCCCTGCAAAGCTAATAACACCATTAACAGTAGAACTATATCCTAAATTACCTGCATCTCCTTCAAGACCTCCTAGATTATTAGCTATCGCTTGAATGTTAAATGGGGTTGTTGGTAAATCACTAACATTATCAATGTAAGCTAAATGAATTGCAGTAATAGCTCCAGCAGAACTTCCTCCAACAAAAATAGTGTTAGGATCAATTCTATAAGTATCACCATTTGCAAAATCTTTTCTAAAAAAACGAATAGCTGCCTTAATATCTACTGTGGCTTTTAGTACTGCTTCATATTGCTCATTTTGATTAGTTAAAAAACCACCAAAATTAATTAAAGAAACTAAACGATAATTAGCAGAAGCAACAACATATCCTTTTTTTGCAAAAGCTGTGCAAAAATCTACGCAATATGAATCTGTTTTATCTCCTGCATAAAATGATCCTCCATGCATAAATAAAATTACAGGACGATTTATTTCAGTGTCTCCATCAGGAGTGTAAATATCCATTTTATGTGCATTATCGGAATAAACATCAGAATAATTGACCTCAGTAACAGTAACCGAATTGAAAATTTCTGTTTGATACCTTCCGTTACATTGTGCAAAAGTAAAGGTACTAATAAGAGCTAAAGCAAGCAGTGTAGATAGTTTTTTCATAGTAATTATATTTTAGATAACTAACATAGTATTTATTGTGCATGTAGAATAAGTCTATTGATTTAATTTTTCTAATTGGGTTTCAATTTGCTCATCCTGAATCTTATTGAACAAATGAGTCGCAGGCTTAATTTTATGATTCTTATTTATAATTATTCCTCCAGCATCATTCCAATTTACCTTATTAAGGCTTAATATATCTTTTAATTTATTAGATGAAAAAGGCATAAAAGGCTCAGATAAAATGGCTAAAGAGGCCGCAATCTGCAGGGAAATATTAAGGATAGTTTCTGTTCTTTGTTCATCAGTTTTTTTCAATTTCCAAGGTTCAGTATCTGCTAAGTATTTATTTCCTAATCGGGATAAATTCATCAGTTCACCCAAAGCTTCACGGAAACGATATTTTTCAATAGAGGCCCCAATTTTATCAGGGAATGCCTTCAGTTTTTCTAACACCTCTTTATCATAAGTATCAAGCGTGTTACAAGTCGGAACAATTCCATCCCAATATTTATTTGTTAAAACCACTACACGGTTGATGAAATTTCCAAAGATGGCAACTAATTCATTGTTGTTTCTAGCCTGAAAATCAGCCCAAGTAAAATCAGTATCCTTATTTTCAGGGGCAGTAGCGCAAAGTGCATAACGCAAGGCATCTTCTTGCCCTTTGAAATCCTCTAAATATTCATGTAACCAAATTGCCCAATTACGAGAGGTAGATAATTTTTCCCCTTCTAAATTTAAAAACTCGTTTGCAGGGACATTTGTTGGTAAAATATATCCTTCATGTGCCTTTAAGATGATTGGGAAAATAATACAATGAAAAACAATATTGTCTTTTCCAATAAAATGCACTAATTCAGTGTCTTCATTTTTCCAGTAATCTTCCCAATTTTTATTATTTTCAGCGGCCCATTTTTTAGTAGCTGATATATAACCAATAGGAGCATCTAGCCAAACATAAAGAACTTTTCCATCAGCATCTTTTACCGGCACTTTTACTCCCCAATCCAAATCACGCGTCATAGCTCTAGCTTGAAGCCCTCCATCAATCCATGATTTGCATTGCCCGATTACTTGGCTTTTCCAAGTTTTTGGGTTGTGATGATTTTCATTATTCAATACCCCATCTTCAATCCAAGGCTTAAGCCATTCTTCATGCTCTTGCATTGGTAAATACCAATGAGAAGTTTCTTTTTTTATGGGGGTATTTCCACTTATAGTTGATGTTGGATTAATTAATTCTTCTGGACTAAGTGCTGAACCACATTTTTCACATTGGTCACCATAAGCGCCAGTAGCATTACACTTTGGGCAATCGCCACTAATATATCTGTCAGCTAAAAATTGTTTATTTTCTTCATCATAAAATTGTTCTGCTTTTTTTTTAGTAAATACATTTTTACTTTCAAGATTTTTGAAGAATTTTTGTGCTGTTTCATGATGTAATTCATCAGAAGTTCTGTGGTAAATACTAAAATCAATTCCAAAATCGGCAAATGCTTTTTTATTGATGTTATGATATTTATCTACAATTTCTTGTGGGGATACTCCATCTTTCTTAGCACGTAAAGTAATTGCGGCACCATGTTCATCTGACCCACAAACAAATGCTACATCATTTCCTTTCCCTTTTAAATATCTTACATAAATATCAGCTGGCAAATAGGCTCCTGCTATATGTCCAATATGTAAAGGACCATTGGCGTAAGGTAATGCAGAAGTAACTATGTATCTTTTTGGACTCATTTCTCTCAGAAAAAATTATTTTCGCAAAGATAAATTTTATAACTGAATAAACTGCATTTATGATCTTACCTGAAAAATTAAAAATTGGCAACAAAATTGGCATTATTTCCACAGCTCGAAAAATTACTTATGAAGAGTTGGCCGCAGCAATTAAAATTATTGAAAGTTGGGGGTTGAAAGTAGAATTAGGGTCTAACTTATTTGAAGCTGATGATCAGTTTTCAGGCACATTAGAGCAGAGAATTACAGATTTACAAGCTATGATTGATGATGATTCTATTAAGGCAATTTTGTGCGCGAGAGGCGGCTATGGAACCGTTCAAATAATTGATAAGATTAATTTTTATAAGCTAAAAAATAATCCTAAATGGATTGTAGGTTATAGTGATGTTACTGTTTTACATTCACATTTAAATAAGTTAGGGATTGCAAGTTTGCACGCAACTATGCCGATTAATTTTGAGAAAAACACTCCAAAAACATTAGAAAGTTTACGATCTGCACTTTTTGGGTTAGGTAATTTAACCGAAATAAATCATCATCATTATCTTAACAGATTTGGGACGGTTGAGGGCGAGATTATTGGTGGAAATTTATCAATATTATACTCTTTATTAGGTTCAGATTCAGATATAGATACAGAGGGTAAAATATTATTTATTGAAGATTTGGATGAATATTTATATCATATTGATAGGATGATGATTAATCTAAAACGCAATGGAAAGTTTACAAAACTAAAAGGATTAGTTGTTGGGAGTATGAGTGATATGAATGACAATACAATCCCCTTTGGAAAAAAAGCTGAAGAAATAATTTTATCGCATACTAAAGAGTATAATTTCCCAATTTGCTTTGGTTTTCCTGCAGGACATTTTGATGATAATAGAGCTCTAGTTTTTGGAAAAGAATGTACGCTTGACATTAATGAAAATGGAGTTATTTTAAAACAGTAATTTTTATTTCTTTAAAACTGTTGGGACTTTAAAGTAATCTGAATCTTTTTGAGGAGCATTTTTAAGGGCATTTTCCTGTGTTACTTCATTAGAAATTTCATCGGCACGCAATACATTTACTTCTTCACTCATATAGATTAAAGGATCTACTCCTTCCGTATCTAATTTTGACAATCTATCAACAAAACCAAGTATAGTTTTTAAATCTGATTTCATCCTTTCAGAAGATTCTTCATTAAATTTTAGTTTTGCTAATCTTGATAAATCAGCTATTAACTTATCATCCACTTTAATGTTATTGCTCATAATTTTTTAATTGCTCAAAAATAGTATTGTAAACTGAGGTATTCAAATTTTCGATGGTTTTTTCTTCCAAATTTTCAGGTGCTATTGCTTTGTGAATTTTTACTCTCACAATGCCAGGTCTTCCTTTAAAGTATTCTTCAGGAAACATCTTTTTATTATCTGCTAATGTTACAGGAATAATTTCAATATCATTTTCAACTGCAAGCTTAAAAGGCCCGTTTTTGAATTTTTTCAAGAAGATATCAGTTTTAGGAATTCCTCCTTCAGGGAAAATACATACATTTAATCCTTCTTCTAATTTTTTGCCTGCCTTTATAAATGCAGCATAACTATCCCTGATTTTAGATCGATTTACAATTATTGAATTTTTCTTATAGAAATATCCGAAAAGAGGAATTTTAGCTAATTCTGCTTTCCCCATAAACAATAAAGGCAATGGAATGGCTGCTATAATTAAAGGAATATCTAAAGTTGAAGTATGATTTGGACAGATTATATATCTTTTATTTTTATCAAGCTCTTCTTCAAATTCAATTCTCCAAAATATACCTGAAAAAATTAAAAATAATATACTCCAATATCTAGTAAGATGATTTACAATTAGATTATCTTTTACGATTGCTGTAAAAAAGAAAAGTGCAGGTATAAACAGTACAAATACTAAACAGAAAACGATTAAAAACCACAATCGCCAAATACTACTAAAAATATAGCCTATCCATTTCATGGGGACAAAGATAAAAATCCTATTTTAGCAACATAAAATTTTAAGATAAATGGCAAGAATACTTACAGGGATTCAGAGTACAGGTACTCCACACTTAGGAAACTTACTAGGAGCGATAATCCCAGCCATTGAACTTTCAGAAGATAAAAAAAATGAAAGTTTATTTTTTATTGCTGATTTGCACTCGTTTACCACAATTAGAGATGCAAAACAATTACAAGAAAACACTTATGCAACTGCTGCTGCTTGGATTGCTTTTGGTTTTGATACTGAGAAAAATTTATTTTACAGACAATCGGATGTAGCACAAGTTTGTGAATTGACTTGGTATTTGAATTGCTTTGCCCCTTATCAAAGGCTGCAATTAGCACATTCATTTAAGGATAAATCTGATAGACTTTCAGAAGTAAATACAGGACTTTTTACGTATCCTGTTCTTATGGCAGCTGATATTTTACTGTATGATGCTCATATTGTTCCAGTAGGGAAGGACCAAGTTCAGCACTTAGAAATCACAAGAGATATAGCATCAAGGTTTAATCATAAATATCCTAATTCATTTGTATTACCTGAAACTAAGTTAGAGGAAAGGGTGATGATGGTACCAGGTACTGATGGTCAGAAGATGAGTAAATCTTATAATAATGTCATTGATATTTTCCTTGCTGATAAAAAACTAAGAAAACAAATAATGGACATTAAAACAGATTCTGCTCCTATTGAAGATCCAAAAGATGCAGAGGATTGTAATGTTTTTAAACTCTTTAAGCTTTTAGGAACGGATAAGCAAAATTCAGAACTAAAAGCAAAGTATGCTGCTGGTAATTTTGGTTACGGACATGCAAAACAAGAACTTTTTGAATTGATTTGCGATAAGTATAAAACAGAGAGAGAAAAATTTAATTACTTAATGGAGAATAAAAATATCATTGATAATGAACTTGTAAAAGGTGCTGAAAAAGCAAAAGTTATTGCTACTGAAGTTTTAAAAAGGGTAAGAGGTAAGATAGGATACTAATGGATAAAGCAATAGTTCAGTTTATTAATAAACATTATCTTTTAGCTTTAGCCACAAGTAAGGATAATCTGGTTTACTGTTGTAATGTCTATTATGTTTTTAATCAAGAAAATAATTCCTTTATTTTTTCATCTGATACTAAAACCAAACACGCACAAGATTTTATAGCAAACCCCAATGTGGCAGGAACTATTGCTTTAGAGACTAAAGAAATTAGCAAAATACAAGGGGTGCAATTATTAGGGGAAATACAAGAATTGAACGGTGAGGAACTGAAAATTGCAAAAGAGCAATATGTAAAAGCATACCCTTACGCTAGACTTATGGAAACTCATCTTTGGGAAATGGAACTCACTTTTGCTAAAATGACACACAATCGCTTAGGATTTGGTAAGAAATTGATTTGGGAATCTTAACGGCTCTTATACTTCTCAAATAGCTCCTTTTGGTGGTTGTTTAAATCAATTTCAATTCCATTGATATAAGCTTTAGTTACATCATTAGTTCGCATATCAAGAGCATCACCATCACTTATAAAAAATGTTGCATTTTTCCCATTTTCTATAGAACCAACTTCATCAGCAACTCCAAGAATTTCAGCAGTATTTAAAGTTATACTTTTTACTGCTTGTTCGTAATCCATGCCAAAAGCAACAGTTGTACCTGCAGTAAAAGAAAGATTCCTTGAGCCCATTGCCTCCATCTCCCCTTCATAACTCAGACAGAAATGAACTCCAGCATCATGTAGTTTTTTAACTTGAGTAAAAGGCTCATCAACTGGGCTGTCTTGTGATTTTGGTAATCTGTGAACTCTATTTAATATTAGTGAAATGTTATTTTCGAGCAGTAAATCAGTGATTTTTAAAGCTTCTTCAGCACCAACTATCACTAGTTTTTTTAGATGTAGTTTATTACTTAACTCTATTGCATCACGCATATCATTCGCATTATCAGCATGGATATAAAGCGTTTTTCCTCCATCAAATAAGTTACGCATACTTTCCATTTTTAAGTCCATAAGGTTAGAGCTTCTAGCATAAGCACTAGCTTTGGTTAAGAAAGTTTCAATCTCGTTTACTCTATTTTGATATTCTTTATTTTGTTTACTCTCTCCAGGTTCAGCCCACCAACCCGTATTATAATAAGAAGCAGGCCAATTCAGATGGATTCCATCATCAATCCTTAAAGCCGCATCTTCCCAATTCCATCCATCCAAATGCATAACTGATGATTGTCCTGAAATCCGACCTCCTCTTGGAGTAACTTGAGCGATAAGCACCCCATTTGTCCTTACTGTTTTAGCAACTTTAGAGTCAGAATTGTAAGCAATAAGAGTTCGAATATTTGGATTGAAACCTCCAGTTTCAGAATAATCATGTGATGCTCTAACGGCATCAATTTCAGTAATACCTAAAGTTGTATTGGGAACTATAAAAGAAGGATACATATGCATCCCATTTAGCCTGTAAATAGTGTCAAAAGCATATGGATCAATTCGGATGACTGAAGCATCAGCAATCAATTGGAATTTTCCATTTTGTATGCTAATTGCAGAATTCTCAATTACTGTTCCATTTCCAAGGTGCGCTTTTGCTCCAAGAAAAAGAGTTGGTTTTTGTGCGCCTGCACTTATTGTAATCAATAAAGCAAAAGCTAATTTTAGTATTCTATTCTTCATGTTCGGTATCGCAATGATATAATATTTCTTTAGTTGGTTGAGGTTTTCTTTTCTTCCCCCCATTCTTATCTTCACTCATCAATTTAATGATTCGCATTCTTTCAGCTTTATCTCTAGCTCTAAGTTCTTTATCAACCTCTACATCAAACATCAGTTTCCCATCAACATACGTTTGAACAACCTTAGCATAAATAGATAGAGGATTATCAGTCCAAAGAACAATATCAGCATCATTTCCAACTTTGATAGAGCCCATATGAGCATCAAGATGCAATAATTTGGCAGGATTTAAAGTTACCATTTTCCAAGCATCTTCTTCAGATGTTCTTCCATATTTTACAGCCTTAGCTGCTTCTTGATTTAATCTTCTTCCCATTTCTGCATCATCAGAATTAATTGCAGTAATTACTCCTGCATTATTCAGTAGAGTTGCATTGTAAGGTATGGCGTCATTTACTTCAAATTTGTAAGCCCACCAATCAGAAAAAGTAGAGCCGCCAACTCCATGTTCTTGCATTTTATCAGCAACTTTATATCCTTCTAAAATATGAGTGAAAGTATTTACGGTAAAACCCATAGAATCGGCAACATGCATTAGCATATTTATCTCAGATTGTATGTAAGAATGACAAGTTACAAATCGTTCAGAATTTAAGATTTCAACTAAAGTATTAAGCTCAATATCTTCTCTTGGAGGTGTGGTATTTCTTTTTTCTTTTTGGCTAAGATTGTTGTAATCTTCCCACTGTTTTTGATATGCTTTTGCTCTGTAAAAAGCATCATAAAATACTTGTTCAACACCCATTCTTGTTTGAGGAAAACGAATTCTTTCAAAATTACCCCAGTTGGATTGTTTTACATTCTCACCAAGAGCAAATTTTATAAAACCATCTGCTCCAGCTATCTTCATTTCTTCTGCATTTGCACCCCATCTCAATTTTACCATTGCAGCTTGTCCTCCAATAGGATTTGCAGATCCATGAAGTAACTGAGAAGCGACTGTTCCTCCTGCTAATTGTCTGTAAATATTATGGTCATTTGGGTTAATAACATCAGCAATACTTACCTCAGCAGTAACTGCTTGGCTCCCTTCATTTACCCCTTTACTAATGGCAATATGAGAATGCTCATCAATAATCCCACAAGTCAAATTATAGTTTGATGCATCTATTGTTTGGTATTCTTCTTCTGAAAAATAATCATTAGGGTTTAATAATGTTCCAATAGCAATAATTTTTCCTTCTGATATTGCGACATCAGTATTTTGCAAAATTCCAATTTCTTCATTTGTCCAGACAGTTGCATTTTTAAACAGCACATTTTTATACTGAGGTGTGTCTGCAAAACCATGAGCTTTATTCGGGAACCAAACTGAAGGAGTATTGTTGTCAATCACTAATTCAAATTGATCCTCTTTACTTTCAAATAAAGAATCTCTTTGCATTCTAAATGAGTGATAATTCCCTAATGAGTCTTGATAATTCCCAATTATATGTCCATTATTATATTTACCACTAGCTCTGAATGTTCCGTTAGGATTTGAGAAAGTAATGTTGTTACCACTTAATGAAGTAGTTAAAGCTATTGAGTCTAAATGAAATAAAGTCAGTTTAGGTTTTGCATTTGTCCCTTCAATTGCGACTAAGTTATTTTCAAATTCATTAGCAATAAAAGTGTAATAACCTCTTACATCTATTTCTTGTTTTTTATTGATAATATGCTTTTCTCCTAGAGTCCAGTTTTCGTAAATTATTCCATTTTCAAAAATATCTTTTGAAGCAATAAAAAAGTTAGCCAGTTTCCCCTTTGCAAGTGATCCAACTTTATCATTAATGTCAATTAAAGTTGCAGGGGTAGTAGTTAAAGCAGCAAGAGCATCACCTTTATTAAGCCCTTTTGTAATTGCTAATCTTAGGTTCTTTAAAAAGCTTTTCGAATCTTTTAAATCAGCAGCAGTTATGCAAAATTCTATTCCATTTTTAGCTAATATAGCAGGGTTGTAAGGTGCGCTTTCCCAGGTTTTAAGATTTTGCAAACTTATCCATTCAGTAGTTTCAGGGTTACTTACATCATAGGAAGATGGAAAGTTAATCGGAATAATTATTGGAAATTCAGTATTTGCAACTTCATCAATTCGCAAGAACTCTTTCCCGCTTCCTTTTAGGATGTAATCAATTTCAAATTCCTCAGCAATCTTATAAACCCTATTGTAATCTAGTTCATCATTAATTGCAAAAAATTGCGGTAATTCTTGCTGATTGATAAAAGAATTATAAGATAAATTAGTTTGAGAATTTTGTAATTCATACCACTCAGCATCAAAATAAGTTTGCCTCAATAAAGCAATACTTCCCATTAAAGATGATGGATTTTTTTGTTTGGAACCCCCCTTTTTTAAAGAATAAAAAGCAGCAGCATCTTTAATTAAAATATTCTCATTGTCAGTTTTGTCTGATAAAGCAACAAAAGTAGCAGTACCTCTTGCTATTCCATCTTTAGCATGCGAAAGCACAGCTCCAAATCCATTTTCTAAATAAGGTTTTGCTTCTGAATTGTATTTACTCCATTCTGTACTTGCATTTATCTCTGGGTGTATCGCTTCATTCCAATGATATGCACCCGCTTTTTTGCTATCATATTGTGGGCGGTAATTGTATTTTCCTCTTTGCACTTCTTTTAATCCGTAATCCGAATACAAATCAATAAATGAAGGGTAGATGTAATCGCCAGCTACATCTTTAATTATTGCTCCTTTTGGAATATTAAGATTACTATCTAATGCAATAATTTCATTTCCTTTTATTAGTAAAGTTCCATTAGGGATTTCAGTAGTTGGATTTAAAACTATATGTGCATTAGTAAATGCATAAATTGGCTCAAAATTATTTGAAACTCCATTTACAGGAAATGTCTCTTGCGCCAAAACTGACTGTGTAATAAATAGTAGAGCAACTATTCTGATTGTCTTCATAATGTAAAATTAAAGCCGTGAAAATACCAAAATATGTTGAATATTATTTGTTAATTTGCTATTATAAAAAATAATAATATGAAAACTTATCAAGCGAATTTATTAAATGCATTAACTTTAATTTTAATGCCTTTATGGGCTTATTTGACTTACGAAGGCACATTAGAAAAGCCTGAACAATCAGTAACCGCTCTTATTCCACTTTTTTTAGGTTTTACTTTATTGCTATGCCACAAAGGAATAAAAAATGAGAACAAAATTATTGCTCATGTTGCTGTTTTACTAACATTAATTGCCCTATTAGGAAATGTTACTAAGCCTTTACTAACTGCTATTGAAGAGGGTAGAAGTCTTGGTGTTTTTAGGGTTTCTCTTATGATATTAACTAGTATTTTAGCAATGATTACTTTTATTAGAAATTTTATTTCAAATAGAAAAAAATCATAATTTTTTTAATATTTACATTTAAATCCTAAATTTAATATGGAAAAAGCCGTATTAATTGGCTTAATAAGTCCTGATGTTACTCAGGAGCAAGCATACGAATATTTAGATGAATTGGCTTTTTTGGCTAAAACTGCAGGGGCTGAACCTATCAGAAATTTCACGCAAAAACTAAAACATCCTGATAATAAAACCTTTTTAGGTAAGGGTAAAATTGAGGAAGTAAGATTATTTGCTGAGGAAAATGATATTAAACTCATCATTTTTGATGATGATTTAAATCCTTCACAAATCAGGAATATTGAAAAGTTATTTGGAGAGGAAACTAAGATACTTGATAGAAGTAATTTAATACTTGATATTTTTGCGAGTAGAGCCCAAACTGCTCAAGCTCGTACTCAAGTAGAGTTGGCTCAATATCAATATTTATTACCCAGACTTACCAGAATGTGGACTCACCTTGAAAGACAAAAAGGGGGAATTGGAATGAGAGGGCCAGGAGAAACTCAAATTGAAACCGATAGAAGGATTATTAATGATAAAATAGCTCTTTTAAAAAAGAAGTTGGTAAAAATTGATAAGCAATCAACAACTAGAAGAAAGGGGCGTGAACATTTAATCAGAGTAGCCCTTATTGGTTATACCAATGCAGGAAAATCTACTTTGATGAATAAGTTAGCAAAATCAGAAGTATTTGCAGAGAATAAACTTTTTGCTACCCTTGATACTACTGTGCGTAAAGTTGTAATTGGAAATTTACCTTTTCTTTTAACTGATACAGTTGGGTTTATCAGAAAGCTTCCTCATCAATTGGTAGAAAGTTTTAAGTCTACTTTAGATGAAGTGAGGGAAGCTGATTTATTAATTCATTTGGTTGATATTGCAAGTCCTTATTTTGAAGATCATATTGAAGTTGTAAACCAAACTTTAGCTGAACTTAAAGTGGGAGATAAACCAACACTTTTAGTTTTTAATAAAATTGATGCTTATACTTTTATTGAAAAGGAAGAAGATGATTTGACCCCTGTACTTCCTGAAAATCTATCATTGGAAGATTTGAAGAAAACTTGGATGGCGAAAATGGAAGGAAACGCTATGTTTATTTCGGCACTTAATAAAACTCATTTTGATGAGTTGAAAGATGAAATGTACAGTAGAATTAAACAGTTACACGAGATAAGATATCCTTATAATAACTTTTTGTATTAAGCAAAACTCTGCAAGTCGGAAAGCTTTTTGTAATGTCCGTTTTGTGCAATTAATTCTTGATGTGTTCCTCTCTCAATTATTTTTCCAGCATCCAAAACAATAATTTCATCAGCATTTTGGATGGTAGATAATCTGTGTGCAATTACTAAGGAAGTTCTTTGATGCATTAAATTTTCTAGAGCTTCTTGTACTAGTTTTTCTGATTCAGTATCTAATGCTGAGGTTGCTTCATCCAGGATTAATATCTGAGGGTTTTTAAGTATTGCTCTTGCAATGCTTAATCTTTGTTTTTGCCCTCCTGATAGTTTATTTCCTCTATCACCTATATTGGTGTTATACCCATTTTCAGTTTCTAAAATAAAGTCATGTGCATTGGCAACTTTTGCTGCTTCCATTACTTCTTGTTCAGTGGCATCTAATTTCCCTAATCGGATATTATTTAAAATAGTATCGTTAAATAGTATGGATTCCTGACTAACAATTCCCATTAAACTTCTTAAATCAGCAAGGGCTATTTCCTTAATATTATTGATGTCAATGAGTATTTCACCATTTTCAATATCATAGAATCGAGCTATTAAATCAGCTAAAGTTGATTTCCCACTTCCTGATTGCCCTACTAAAGCAATCATTTTCCCTTTCCCAATTTTAAAATTGATATCACTTAAAACATTAGTGTTTTCATAACTAAATGTTAAGTTTCTGAATTCAATATTATTGTTAAGTAGCTTTATATGTTTCGGATTTTCTACATCCGTAATTTCATTTTTAGCATCTAATATTTCATAGACTCTTTGTGCTGATGCACTTCCTTTTTGTATATGATAATAGGAACCCGTTAATGATTTTGCAGGAGGAATTATCTGAGAGAAAATCAATATGTAACCAATAAATTCTTGTGCCGAAAGTGAGCCATCAGCACTTAAAACTAATTGTCCACCAAACCACATAACTATTACCATTACAATGGTGCTAAGAAATTCACTCATTGGAGAAGATAAGTCTTTTTTTCTGAGTAGTTTGGTCATTATACTTCTGTACTCATTACTATCCTTTTGAAAATTATTATTGATGTGCTTTTCAGCATTAAAAGCTTTTATTATTCTGAGCCCAGATATATTTTCATCAATAATTGAAAGTAAATCTCCCATTTTGTTTTGCCCTCTATCAGATGACTTTTTTAATGATTTACCGATTACGCCAATTACTAATCCAGTAACAGGAAAAAGTATAACTACAAAAGTAGTCAGTTCAGGGCTTATAAAAATAAGCGTCATTAGGTAAATGATAATGCTTAACGGGTCTTTAAAAATCATCTCTAATGAACTCATAATACTCCATTCAATTTCCACTAAATCAGAAGTAAGCCTTGCAGTTAAATCTCCTTTTCTTTTCTCAGTAAAAAAGGGCAGGGGCAATGAGATTATTTTTTTGTGCAAATCCATTCTTAGGTCATGTACTACTCCATTTCTGATGGGAGTTAAAAAGAAAAGCGCTAAATAGCGAAACAGATTTCTGAAAAAGAAGGTAACAAGCACTAAAATACAGATAAAAAGTAGGGCTTCTACTTTCCCTTTATCATCAATTGTTGAACTTATTATAGCATAAAAATTTTCTTTTATGGCATCTGCATTAAGACTAAGAGGTGGCGGATTGTAAACCTTTTCTTGCGTTTCAAATAGTATTCCTAAGAATGGAATTACCATTGTAAGTGATACTAATGAAAATAAAACACTTAAAATATTCGACAGAATATTCATTACTGCAAATGGCGTGTAGGGTTTTATATATCTAACTATTCTTAAGAAATAATGCATAGCGCAAAAGTAGGGAATATTCCGTATTTTTGCACTTATGGAAACAACAAGACAAAAAAAAGTAGCTAGACTCATTCAAAAGGAACTTTCAATAATTTTACAAAAGGAAGCTCCGGGCTTTTTAGGTAATATTATGGTAAGTGTTACTATTGTGCGTATGTCTCCTGATTTAGCAAATGCTAATATATTTGTCAGTATATTTCCAGCTACTGATCCTGCAGAAGCATTAAAACTTATTAAAGAGTATAGTGGTTTGATAAGAAAAAGACTAGGGGAAAGTGTAAGGCACCAATTAAGGATAGTTCCAATTTTGGAGTTCTTTTTAGATGATTCAGCAGCTTATGCTGAGGAAATTGAAACCCTCTTGAAAAAATAAAGACAAGTGAATTTCCCATTTTTTATTGCAAAAAGGTATTTTTCTACTAAGAAAAGTAGCAATTTTGTTCATATTATTTCATGGGTTTCTTTGCTAGGGGTAACTATTGGTACTGCTGCACTTATTTTGGTACTTTCGGTTTTTAATGGTTTTGAGGATTTAATCCTTAGTATGTACAATTCATTCGATCCTCATTTAAAAATTACTTCTGCTGAAGGAAAAGTATTTAATCCTGATAAAGTGCAATCAGTATTAGATAATGATGCAATTGAAAAATCATCATTTGTATTGGAGGAAAAAGTGCTTTTAAAGTATCAAGAAAAAGAATATATAGCTACTATAAAAGGGGTTGATGAAAATTATTTAACCCTTACTAATTTTGATAGTTTGCTAGTAGATGGCGAGTATTTGAATAAATATGAAAACACCAATATTGCTATTGTTGGAAGGGGAGTAGCTTATTACCTTTCTATGGGAGTTGGGAATATGTTTGAGCAGTTACAAGTATATGTTCCTAATAGAAATAGTAAAACTTTATTAAATCCTACTACTGCTTTTAAGCAAGGAAGTGTTTTGCCTATTGGAGTTTTTGGCATACAAGCTGAGATTGATGAACAGTTCACCATTACCCCTTTGGCTTTTATTCAAAATCTTGCTGATAGAGAAAATGAAATTTCTGCAGTAGAAATAAAACTAAAAAATGCTGATGAGATGTTAGCAGTGCAGCAAGAACTCCAAAAAGAATTGGGTGATATTTTTATTGTTCAGAATAGATTAGAGCAACAAGAATTCTTGTATAAGATATTGAATACTGAAAAGCTAGCTGTCTTTTTAATCTTGGCATTTATTATGATAATTGCTACCTTCAATATTATTGGAGCTTTAAGTATGTTAATGCTTGATAAAAAGAAAGATATCCAGACTTTTAGAAGTTTAGGAGCTACAAGAAATGAAGTACAACAAATTTTCCTTAATAAAAGTGCTCTGACAATTATTGCAGGTACTGTTATTGGGCTTTCAGTTGGTTTGGGACTTGCTTTCCTACAACAGAATTTTGGTTTTATTGGTATGGGAAATGGCTCCTTTGTAGTTGATGCTTATCCAGTAGCTATTAAGCTAAATGATGTTTTACTTGTAAGTACTACTGTAATTCTAATCGGATTTTTAGCATCTTGGTATCCTGCCAAAATATTGACTAAGAAGTTGTTTTAACTCTCTTATTTTATCTCAACTCCTGCAAACTCTCTTGCAACTTTTTCTAGTATAGCATGTATTTCTTCTGGACTATCAGAAGTTACCATATTTATACGGTAATCCTTAAAGTGTGGAATTCCTTTAAAGTAATTGGTATAGTGGCGTTTCATTTCAGCAATTCCTAATATTTGCCCTTTCCACTCAATAGAATGTTTTAGGTGTTGCTTGCAAGCAATTACTCTATCTTCCAATGTTGGGCGAGCTAAATATTCTCCTGTGTTGAGGTAATGTTTTATTTCATTAAATATCCAAGGGTTTCCTATGCTTGCTCTCCCAATCATCACACCATCTACTCCATATTTATCTTTGACCATTGCTACTTTTTCAGGACTATCAATATCTCCATTTCCAAAGATAGGAATATGCATTCTAGGATTATTTTTCACATCTCCAATCAAGGTCCAATCGGCTTCTCCTTTATACATTTGTTTTCGTGTACGCCCATGTATAGAAAGCGCTTGTATACCTACATCTTGCAAGCTTTCCGCAACATCAACTATGTACTTTGTATTGTCATCCCAACCTAAGCGAGTTTTAACAGTTACAGGGATATTAGTAGCCTCAACAATTTCTTTGGTCATTGCCACCATTTTAGGTAAGTCCTTAAGGATGCCAGCTCCAGCACCTTTGTTGGCTACTTTTTTCACTGGACAACCATAGTTGATGTCAATAAATTCTGGCCTTGCCCTTTCACATATTTCAGCAGCCTCTCGCATTGATTCTATGTTGTAGCCAAATATTTGGATCCCAATAGGACGTTCAAAATCATAGATATCTAGCTTCATTGTGCTTTTATCAGCATGTCTTATTAATCCTTCTGATGATATGAATTCAGTAAACATTACATCAGCTCCGTGTTCCTTACATAGTGCCCTAAAAGGAGGGTCACTCACATCTTCCATTGGTGCCAATAGTAAAGGGAATTCCCCTACATCAATATTTCCTATCTTTACGCCCATAATATTTGCAAAAATACACAATAATGGGATTTAAAGGAATTTATAAAGATAAGTCATCAGCAACTAAAATTGGAATTTTGTTTTTATTGATTTTTGTATCGGTAATACTGCATACTTTGGTTGGTTCTGCAATTGTTCTTTTCTTTTCTGATTTTGGACTGTCACAAGATTTAGGCAATCAAGTTGCAGTTAATTATTTAAAGTTTTTACAACTTTTTAGCGCGATTGGCTTATTTGTTGCTCCAACTTTATTATATGCCTATCTTACGGATTTTGATTATAAACTCCTTTTTAACTTTAATAGACAATCTGCATTTTTGGTAATAGTTATAATGATGCTCATTACTCCTTTTATTGGTTGGTTGTTAGAAATGAATATGAGCATTCCCTTTCCTGATTGGATTTTACGCTTAGGGAATGATTCTGAAAAAATCGTGGAGTCTTTCTTAAAGATGAATCATTTAGGAGATTTACTCTTTAATCTTTTAGTTATAGCAATTGTACCTGCAATAGGTGAGGAATTGCTTTTTAGAGGTTATTTGCAGCAATCATTTTCTAAGTGGTTATCAAACCCTCATGTTGCAATAATTGTAACGGCTGTGCTTTTCTCAGCTATACATTTGCATTTTCAGGGTTTCCTTCCTAGGTTTATTTTAGGAGTGTTATTAGGATATCTATTTTACTGGAGTGGAAGTCTGTGGTTACCAATACTAGCTCATTTTGCAAATAATGCTCAGGCAGTTATTTTTTCTTATCCTACTTTTAAAGCAGATAGTGGGGTGTATTCAGTTCTTTCAGATGTAGAGGTTGACCCTATGATGGCTCTTTTCTCTTTTGCTTCTGTGGTTGTTCTGCTATTTATGTTTTACAAAACTGGAAGCATAAAAAAAGACTGATAAAATCAGTCTCTCTTTTGTTGTCTAAAATAAAGTTTAAAACTTAGTAAGTTCCTTTTCTAGTAGAATAGTTAATTTTAAGTGCGTTTGCTTTCCTGAGCTCCTGTTTTACATCAGTAATAATTCCCATTTTTACAGTCTCATCAGCTTTAATTGATGTTGTCATGTAAGGAATCTCTTTCTCATCTCTAGCTTCACGCTCAGTAGCAATAAATTCTTGTATTTCATCAACTGATGCAAAAGCATCATTAAGTTGTATTCTTGCAGCAGTACCGTATGAAGATTGCATTCTTCTTACTGGGCTACCAATATAAATATAACTTACTAATGATTTCTTCTTAAGCTTTTTTATCTCAGTTGCTTTTGGTGTAGTGACGCTTACAAATAAAGTTGTTTCACGCATTACAGTAGTTACCATAAAAAAGAAAAGTAACATAAATACAATATCTGGTAAGGAAGCAGTTGAAATTGCTGGCATTCCTTTTTTACCGTCTTTTCTAAATTTACTCATCTCCTCCTATATTTTTAGGTTCAGCTTCTGATATTTTTTGAGGATACATTTTCCTTATTTCCTTCATCTGAGTTTTATTCAAATCAGCATACCTCTCTCCAAATTCGTTTAAAGATGCATTATTTCTTAAATCAGTATATGCAGCAGCTAATTCATTTTGCACTCTTATGTAAGTCATGTACTCAGTACCTCTATCATTCTGTAATGAGATAATCGCTTTCTCAGGATTTTCTGATGAGTTAGGATCTATACCATTATTATTGATAAACTTCTTAGCTCCATCTTTTAACTGTGAAATATCCATTAACTCCCCTTCAACTAAAAGTTGATTCTGAGAATTAATAAGTACGGTGTAAATGTTCTTAGCATTAATTTGAGAATCATCTTCTTGCAATTCTTCTTCAGGCATTGGAGGTAGCTTTCTGGCGATCCCAGTATCCTGATCCATAGTTGTAGTTACCAAGAAAAAGATAAGCAGTAAAAAGGCAATATCTGCCATTGATCCTGCATTAATTTCGGGTAATCCTCTTCTTTTACTTGCCATTATTTAGAAAATACTTTTGATAATTCAGCATACAAAACAGCACCAATTGCACCAATTGCTAATAAATAGAAAGTTGTTAATCCCATCCCAACTCTTTTAGCTGTTGAAGCTGTAATTTCATATTTTTCGTACGATCCTAATACTTCATCAGAAGACATAAGGTAAGAAATAAGCATAATAACTAAAAGACCTCCAATTGAATACAATGTCTTTTTAGCATTGTTAGTTTTTTGCATCATTTTTTTGATACCAAAACCAATAGCTGCTAAGGCTGCAAAAGCAACCATCAGGTAGGTTAATATGATTCCTATATTAATTAAACTTTCCATGATTATTTATTTTTAACCAATAAGTCAATTAATGAGATAGAAGCATCTTCCATTGAGTTAACAATTGAATCAACTTTTGCAATTAAGTAATTATAGAATATTTGTAGAATCATTGCTACAATAAGTCCGAATACAGTAGTTAATAAGGCAACTTTAATTCCTCCAGCAACTAATGATGGAGAAATATCTCCTGCAGCTTCAATAGCATCAAATGCTCCAATCATACCAATTACTGTACCCATAAACCCAAGCATAGGAGCAAGAGCAATAAATAATGAAATCCAGGATAATCCTTTTTCTAAAAGTCCCATTTGAACCGATCCGTAAGAAACGATAGATTTTTCAACCATCTCAACTCCTTCATTTGATCTTTCTAAACCTTGATAAAAGATAGAAGCAACTGGTCCTTTTGTATTTCTACAAACTTCTTTAGCAGCATCAACTCCTCCATTGTTTAAAGCAGATTCAACATCATTTAATAATTTATCAGTATCGGTAGTAGCCATGTTTAAATAGATGATTCTTTCAATTGCTAAAGCTAATCCTAAGATTAAACATAACAATACAATCCCCATAAACCCAGGTCCTCCTTCAATAAATTTTTGTTTGATAACTTGGTGGAAAGAATCTTCAGATGCAGGAGGCGCTTCAGCTGTAGTTTCTTCCATTACAGCTGTAGTTTCTTCAACAACTTCTTCAGTTGCAATTGTGTCAGCATCTTGTGCGTAAGCATTGTAAGTTCCAACAAGGAATAATCCAAATAGAGCTAATAAGGCAAATATGTTTTTCATTTTCTTTTTAATTTGTTTGATTATTATTTTTTAAGTGTGGCAAATTTATAAAAATATTATAAAGCTGCAGTGTATCTCTTATTTACTTCATCCCAATTGATAACATTAAAGAATGCATTGATGTAGTCTGGGCGTCTGTTCTGGTAGTTTAAATAGTATGCGTGCTCCCATACATCTAAGCATAAAACTGGTGTGCAACCACATTGACCCTGCATTAAAGGATTATCTTGGTTAGCAGTAGAGCATACGCATAATTTCCCATCACAGACACCTAGCCAAGCCCATCCTGATCCAAATCTTGTAGCTGCTGCTTTCGAAAATTCATTTTTAAAGTTTTCAAAAGAACCAAATTTAGTATTTATTGCATCAGCAATAGCTCCAGTTGGATTTCCTCCTCCATTCGGACTCATTGAAGTCCAGAATATATTATGGTTGTAGTAGCCTCCGCCATTATTTCTTGCTCCACCACTTAATCCTGGTGTAGCGCAAATTTCCTCAATAGATTTTCCTGCCAAGTCCGTGCCTGTAATTGCATTATTTAGGTTATTTGTATATCCATTATGATGTTTTGAATAGTGTATTTCCATTGTTCTTGCATCAATATATGGTTCTAACGCATCATAAGCGTAAGGTAATTTTGGTAATTCGAATGACATATTTTTTATTTTTTTAGTTATTTTATATTAGTATTTGCCAAGCTTCTTCCGCTTTTCCTTGGCTTAATAATTCTTTTGCAAATATATGTTTTTCTTCTATTGATTTATTTTCTCTTGTGATTAACTCAATTTTAGCTGGAATATTTTCTGCTGATGCTAAAATTGCTAAATCATTACCAGTTAAAATATTTGAGTTTTTTATATTTTCAGGCAATTTATCAAATCCCATGCCTATCCTTGAAATAGGTTTTGCAATTTCATACAATGAATCTTTTGTTGTTTTTCCGTACCAATTGGCACCATATCTGCTTACAATATTCATTTTAAACGGATCGACATCTCCTTTTTCATCTAAAATATCATCATTGATATGTACTTTCAAAACTTCAGCAATTACTAAATTTCCTGCACCTCCTTCTTCTCCTAATACTACAATATCATTTACTTTGCACTCGAAATTTATTGGAGATTCTAAAATTCTGCTAGGCGTAATTAAGTCTGATTTCACTTCTGTTAGTCCAGATTTTTCAAATTCATTTGCCTCTTTTTCGAAACTGCAAGAAGCTAATGAAACTTGTTGAGCTGTATCTTCAGTAACTAATGCTATTACACATTCTTTTACTTCCATTACATTTTCTAAAGTGTGTTTATTTGTTACGAATCTTCCACTTTTCACAGGTGAAAAAACCATAATTGGTGGATTTACAGAAAAGACATTGAAGAATGAAAATGGAGCTAAATTTTGGGTTCCATCTTTATCAACTGTACTTACTAAAGCAATTGGTCTTGGTGTTACGGCTGATGATAAAATCCTATATAATCCCTCTACTTCTCCTTTAGTTATGTCTAATGTTTTTATCATTTTTTCAATTTTAAAATTGAGTGATCAGATTTTGCTTTTACAATTTTATTTGTGATTTTTCCTAATCCTTCAATTTGCATTTCTACCTCATCATTATCCTGTATCCATTTTTCTTGATACTTTGGGTTATCTCTTTTTCCAGTACCATTTAGCTCTAACAAACATCCTGTTCCAACAGTTCCTGATCCAATTACATCTCCAGGAAATAATTCAACACCATATGAAGCTCTCTCAATTATTTCCGCAAAACTCCAATTCATATCTTTTGCATTTCCTTTTGAAAGTAATTCTCCATTTACATAACAACTCATTTGTAAATCGTATTTTTTACCAAAAGAAGTATCAATACTCTTGCTTTCTAATTCATCAGCAGTTACTAAGTAAGGGCCAATAACATTGGCAAAATCCTTTCCTTTTGCAGGGCCTAAATTCAGTTTCATTTCTTCCATTTGTAATCTTCTGGCGCTTATGTCATTCAAAATACAGAAACCTGCAATGTGCTTATCTGCATCTTTTGATAAGATGTTTTTACCTCTCTTTCCAATTACAATAGCAATTTCTAGTTCATAATCTAAGCTGTGAAAATGATCGGGCATAAGTTCTATTTCTTCTCCATCTCCAAACATAGCATTATGGTTAGAAAAATAAAATACCGGAAATTCATCAAATTCAGGAATCATATCTACCCCTCTATTTTTTCTGGAAGTAGCAACATGTTGCCTAAAAGCATAAGCATCACGAAAAGAAGTAGGCTTTGGTATAGTTGGTAAAACTATAATGTCTTTAATATCGTGTTTCAAACAATCTTCATTACAAATAAAGGAAGCTACTTGGTCCTGGTATTTTTCAAGCTGTATAAGTTCAATTAAAGAGATATTACCAAAACAATTATTTAGGTTGTATACTAACTGATTTTGCAACACTCCAATTTGAGGAGTATCAAAATTATTTATTTTATAAGTAAGAAGTTTCATTTAGTAAGGCAAAATTATCATTTTTATTTTAGGAAGGATGTAATTCATACTATGTTTGTGTTTTATGTATTATATTTGCATAAAAATAACAGTATGCCAAGATATCATAAATTAGGAAAGATGCCTCATAAAAGGCACACCACATTCCGAAAAGAAGATGGAAACATTCATTATGAAGAACTTTTTGGAACAATTGGCTTTGACGGAATGTCGTCCTTGCTGTATCATTTGCACAGACCAACACAAGTTAAAAATATTGCAGAAGCATACTCTGTTGCACCAGAAATTGCAGTGGATAGAAACCTAAAATCCTATATGTTAAAAGGGTTTCAGGCACCAAAAGTTGCTGATCATTTAGAGAGTCGAATTTCTATTATGTTGAATAATGATTTGAATATCTTACTTTCTGCTCCAACTAATCTGGCAGAAGATTATTTTTATAAAAACACAGATGGAGATGAGGTTATTTTTGTTCACAAAGGAACGGGAACTTTACGAACTTTTGTAGGTAATATAAAATTTAAGGAAGGCGATTATTTAGTAATTCCTAGAGGAATGATTTATACTATGAAGTTCAATTCTTCTGAAAATAGATTGTTTATTGTAGAATCGTACACTCCTGTTTATACGCCAAAAAAATACCGTAACCATTTTGGGCAAATGTTAGAGAATTCTCCTTATTGCGAGCGTGATTTAAGAGTTCCGGAAGAATTGGAAACCCATGATGAATTAGGTGATTTTGTGATAAAAATTAAGAAAGAACAAATGATTCATGAGTATACTTATGCATCTCACCCTTTTGATGTAGCAGGTTGGGATGGTTACAATTTTCCGTACGCATTTTCAATATATGATTTTGAGCCAATTACAGGTAGAGTACATCAACCACCACCTGTTCACCAAACTTTTGAAACAAGCAGATTTGTAATTTGTTCGTTCTGCCCAAGATTGTACGATTATCATCCAGAATCAATACCTGCACCCTATAACCATTCTAATATCGATTCGGATGAAGTATTGTACTATGTAGCTGGTGATTTTATGAGTAGAAATCATGTAGATGAAGGATATATTACCTTACATCCTGCAGGTATTCCTCACGGACCACACCCTGGTGCAGCAGAAAGAAGTATTGGGCAAACGGAAACGGATGAATTGGCAGTAATGGTAGATACTTTTGCTCCACTAAAATTAACTAAAGCAGCTATTGAACTTTCAGATGGAGTTTACCATCAATCATGGCTTGAAAAATAAATATTAATACATGAGAGAAGACTTAACAAAAATAAAAAATACTACTTACTCCTTAGATAAAGTATTCCCGGATGCACAGGATTTTTTACCTTTATTAGGAACGGATTATGTAGAATATTATGTGGGAAATGCTAAACAAGCAGCTCACTTTTATAAAACAGCTTTAGGCTTTCAATCTTTAGCATATGCTGGCTTGGAGACTGGCGTTACGGACAGAACTTCTTATGTTGTGGTTCAGGACAAAATCAGAATTGTATTTACGACACCAATGCCAGGTGAAGATAATGAGATTTTTGACCACATTAAAAAACATGGTGATGGAGTTAAGGCAATCGCCCTATGGGTAGATGATGCAAAAAAGGCTTGGGAAGAAACAACAAGTAGAGGTGCTGAATCTTACTTAGAACCAAAAACAGAAAAGGATAATTATGGTGAGGTTGCAACATCAGGGATTAAAATTTATGGAGATACCGTTCATATTTTTGTTGAGCGTAAAAATTATAATGGAACTTTTATGCCAGGATTTGAAAAATGGGAATCTCATTATAACCCTGAACCTATTGGATTAAAATACATTGACCATATGGTTGCTAATGTAGGTTGGAACGAGATGAACATTTGGGAGAAATTCTATAATGAAACTATGGGATTTGCCAACTTAATTACCTTTGATGATAAAGATATTTCTACTCAGTATACAGCATTGATGAGCAAGGTGATGACTAATGGAAATGGGAGGGTAAAGTTTCCGATAAACGAACCAGCAGAAGGGAAAAGGAAATCTCAGATTGAGGAATATTTAGATTTTTATGATGGGCCGGGAGTACAGCATATTGCAATAGCTACTGATGATATTGTAACAAGTATTGCTGCAATGGCTAAAAGAGGAATAGAGTTTTTAAAAGTACCATCATCATATTATGATACTCTGCTAGATAGAGTTGGAAAAATTGATGAAGAAATTTTAACACTTAAAGAGCATGGTATTTTAGTGGATAGAGATGAAGAAGGGTATTTATTGCAAATTTTTACAAAACCATTAACTGACAGACCCACATTATTTTTTGAGATTATACAAAGAAAGGGGGCAAAATCATTTGGTAAAGGAAACTTTAAAGCTCTTTTTGAATGCATCGAAGCTGAACAAGCAAGAAGAGGAACATTATAAGTTAAATAAGATTATGAAAAATTTAAAAATAGGAGATAGCGCACCGGTAATTAACTCTGTAGATCAAAATGGAGATTCAATTACATTAGAGCAATTTAAAGGTAGTAAAGTTGTACTTTATTTTTACCCAAAAGACATGACACCAGGCTGCACTATGCAATCTTGTAATTTAAGAGACAACTATCAAATACTTGTAGACAAGGGGTATGTGGTTTTGGGTTGCTCGGCTGATAGCCCTGAAAGGCATATTAAGTTTATTGAAAAACATGATTTGCCTTTCCCTCTTATTGCGGATGAAAGCAAAGAAGTGCTAAATGCTTATGGAGTTTGGGGGCCTAAAAAGTTTATGGGTAAGGAATATGATGGTATACATAGAACTACTTTTGTGATTGATGAACATGGAATAATTTTAGATATTATTACGAAAGTAAAAACCAAAGCACATACTTCTCAAATCTTGGAATCTAAGTAGTTTATTTTTTTGCTTTGAAAGACCAAGTAATATTGAAGGTAGCTACAATATCTCCTTACTCATCTGTTGCAGTAGTTGTTACAGTTATGCTTTGCCCTTCTTTTGCTTTAATACTTTTATTTATGCAATCTTGTATTTCCTTGCATTGTTTACAGTTGAACTCAATTAGCCCAACTGCTTTTTAAGAAAACTCTATATTAACACCCACAACTAACATGGATATTTCTGGTTTGTTTTTATAAATAAAACTTGCTGCTAATATACTGGAAGCTAATTCTCCTCCCATTTATAGAGCTGCAAAATAAATTGACTTAAACGGGTTTTTGTTTAAACAGTTATACTTTAGTTGAACTGTAGATTGCGTTTCGTTTAAGAATTTTAATTTAACTCCAGCTAAAAATGCTAATGGTAATTTTAAAATTAAAAATAACTTAAAGAAAATGGGATTTAGCATTTTCTGGTGGAAAAGTTTTTTAATGTCAGTGTTCATTTATAAAAAGTCAAAACAATAACCTAAAAACCTCTTCAATTTTCCCGCATTGTACAATGTCAATATTAAAGCCTTTGGCATTAAACTTATTGTATTTTGAAATTATGATTTGTGTGTATCCTAGTTTCTCAGCTTCTGCAATTCGGTTTTCAATTCTGTTTACGGCTCGTATTTCTCCACTTAATCCAATTTCTCCAGCAAAGCAAGTAAGCGTGTCTAAGGCTACATCTTGGTCAGATGATAGGATAGAACAAATCACAGCCAAATCAATAGCTGTATCAACTATCTTAATTCCACCAGTTATATTCAAAAACACATCTTTTGCCCCTAATTTAAAGCCACATCTTTTTTCTAAAACAGCCAAGAGCATATTCATTCTTTTATTGTCAAAACCAGTAGCCGACCTTTGTGGGTTCCCGTAAACTGCCGAACTTACCAAAGATTGTATTTCTACAAGTAGCGGACGAGCGCCTTCAATTGTGGCAGCAATTCCAACTCCACTTGTCGCCTCATCTCTTTCTGATATGAGTATCTCTGAAGGGTTGCTTACTTCTCTTAATCCCTCTTGATTCATTTCATAAACTCCCAATTCTGATGCTGATCCAAAGCGGTTTTTCACAGTCCTAAGTATTCTGTAAACATGATTTCTGTCGCCCTCAAATTGGAGTACGGTATCCACCATATGCTCCAATATTTTTGGTCCTGCAATTGCCCCATCTTTATTGATGTGTCCTATCAAAATAACTGCCGTTCCTGTGTCTTTGGCATATTTTATAAGTTCAGCTGTACATTCTCTTATTTGAGAAACTGATCCTGGTGAGGATTCAATATGAGCTGTATGTAGAGTTTGTATGGAGTCAACTACTAAAATATCAGGTTGCAATTGTTCTATTTGCTGAAAAATATTTTGCGTTGAGGTTTCACATAATATATAGCAGTTATCTGAATTTTTATTTATGCGTTCAGCGCGCATTTTTATTTGCTTTGCACTTTCTTCTCCAGATATATAAAGTATCTTTTTGCTTTTTGAGCTTAATGCAAATTGCAGTAGTAAAGTTGATTTACCAATTCCAGGATCTCCACCTAAAAGCACTAATGAGCCAGGAACTATTCCGCCACCTAAAACTCTGTTGAATTCTTTGTCATTAGTAACCATTCTTTTTTCATTAGTGTAGTCAATTTCACTAACCAAAGTTGGCTTACTTACTTTATTGGATTTAAATCTACCTTTTACATCACTACCTTTGCTGACAACTTCTTCAACAAAAGTATTCCACTCATTACATTGCGGACATTTTCCTAACCATTTTGGTGATTGTGTTCCGCAACTCTGACAAAAAAAGGCGGATTGTATCTTTTTTTTTGCCATTAGGATTTTTTGATTTTATTAATAATTGTAGTGCTTGAAAATCCATCAACAAAAGGAACAAGTATTACTTTTCCTCCATTATACTGTACAATTTCATGCCCTACAATATTATCAATTTCATAATCACCACCTTTTGCGAGTACATCTGGTAAAAGTGCACTTATTAAATTAATTGGCGTATCTTCTGGAAATAAAATTACTGCATCAACAAAACTAAATGCTGCTAACAAAATGGATCTTGCTTGCTCATCAATGATTGGGCGATTTTCCCCTTTTAATTTTTGTATAGAAGTATCTGAATTTAATCCGATAATTAATTTATCACCTAAATCAGCAGTTTGTGCCAATACTTCAATATGTCCTCTGTGTATTATGTCAAAACAACCATTAGTAAAAACGACATTTTCTCCAGCTTGTTTCCAAGCATTCACTTGATTTTTTAAATCAGAAAGCGAGAAAATTTTATGCTGTATAGTTTTAAGATACGACATTGTTTTTCTTTTTGGATAAAAATAAAACAAGTAGACCAATAGACCCCATAATAATGGCTACTAAACTTTGTGCAACATGTACTATAGTTGGGAACAATAGTGCAGGATTTGTTGGGTCTCCCCCTTCACCTAAAAATACGACTCCTACTCCTAAAACAGATAGGCCAATCATTACGATAGCGTGATATGACCCTACACCTCCTGGAGTAGGAATTACCATTCCTATTCCACCTAATACTAATAGGAAAAGTCCATCACCAGCAGTTAAATGGCTTGTTTCTTGCATGCTGAAAAAGCAGATATAAGTCATAAGGAAATACATGATCCAGATACTAAAACTATGAAACCAGAATGCTGATTTCCTTTTCATGTTTTTAATGCTTTTAAATCCTTCTTTCAGCCCTTCAATAAAATCCAAGACTTTATCATAAAAAGATGATTTTTTAAGCCATTTATTAAGAAAAATAAAGGAGATAACAAGTACTCCAATAATTGCGAATAATAACAGCAAATTACTGTGTCCAGCACTTTCATTTTGCTGGCTTTGAAGTGCTTTGTAAAAATTAAAAATATCACTAAATTTAAGTGTAATTATCAGAGATATTAAAAATATTAAAAATATTAAATCAAGCACTCTTTCTACTAAAATTGTGCCAAATAATTTGTCAACAGGAATTTTATCAGTTTGGTTTAAAGCAGTACATCTTGAAATTTCACCAGCTCTAGGAATAAACATATTTGTAAAATAACCAACCGATACTGCGGCAATTGAATGTAATTTTGATGATTTATAACCTAATGCATCAATCAGAACGATCCATCTTAGCCCTCTACTTATATAGGCCCATCCTCCAAAAATCATTGATAAAACTACCCATTTCCCATCTACTTTTTGTATTTCTTCAACTAGCCTTACTGGGTCTTGGTTTTTAAACAGCAAGTATAAAATTCCAAAAGCAAGGCCTAATGATGCAATATATTTTAAAACTTTTAAAATTACTTTTTTGTTCATGTTGTAAAACTATAAAATTATATTATCAATTAATCGAACACCATAAATATATGCTGCTATGCAAACTGCAGATTGATTTTCTGCTTCCCAATCTTTAATTTCTTTCATCTGATTTAAAGATACAAATTCAGCATATTCAAGCTCTAAGTTTCTACTTTTTTCAAAAGCACTTTTTATGTATTTTTGTAATTCAGATATTCCTAGTTTCTTGTTTTCAGTGCAAAAAGTTAAACATTTACTAATGAGTAAAGCTTCCGTTTTTGCATTTGCAGATAGTAAAGAATTTCTTGAACTTTTCGCTAATCCATTTTCATCTCTGATAGTAGGTATGCCAATAATTTCAATATCGGACTGCATTTGTTTTACCAATGCTTTTACAATTTGTAGTTGTTGTAAATCTTTTTGTCCGAAAAATGCTTTTGTAGGATGTATAATATTGAAGAATTTTTCAACTATAGTTGCCATTCCGTTAAAATGTCCTGGCCTATATTCCCCTTCCATTGATGCAGCTAAACTTCCAAAGTTAAACTCTTTCGCTTTCTCTCCTTTTGTATACAAATCATCAATAGTTGGCGTGTAAACTATATCACAATTTATTTTTTTTAGTTTTTCTAAATCAGATTTTAATGTATTTGGGTATTTTTCTAAATCACTAGAATTATTAAACTGTGTGGGGTTTACGAATATACTGCATATTGAAATGTCACATTCACTTATTGAACTTTCAATTAATTGTAAATGTCCACTATGTAAAGCTCCCATTGTTGGTGTAAATCCGACAGAATTTTCACTATCAAAAGTATTTAAGTAGGTAGTTAATTCGGTGTTTGTTTTAAATATTTCCATTTACCAGCATTGATAATAATTGTAAAGCTGACAAATCTAATAGAAAAGCTTTGATGTTACGCTTTTTTTTCTATATTTTTGTGTACTTAAAATCTAATCAATGCAGAAGAAGAGAGTTTTGTATGTTTCACAGGAAATCGCACCATATACTGGAGAAACAGTTATGGGAGGTATAGCAAGTTTATTGCCACAAAAAACACAAGAAAGCGGTAAAGATATTAGAATGTTCTTGCCAAGATTTGGGACAATTAATGAAAGAAGACATCAATTACATGAAGTAATTCGTCTTTCAGGAATGAATTTAATTATTGATGATTTCGATCATCAGTTAATTATCAAAGTTGCCTCTATTCAAAAATTAAGATTGCAAGTTTACTTTATTGACAATGATGAGTACTTCCCTAAAAGGCAAATGTTCGATGATTTAGATGGAAACTTCATGACCAATAATGATGAGCGTATGATTTTCTATTGTAAGGGGGTTATTGAAACTGTTCGTAAATTAGGTTGGGCTCCTGATGTTATTCATTGCCAAGGCTGGTTTACTTCTTTGGTCCCTATGTATATTAAAACATTGTATGCTGATGATCCTTTATTTGAAAATGTAAAAGTTATTTATTCTATTTTTGATAATTCTTTTGATGGGGTGTTAAGTGACACCATGGCTGAAAAATTATTGTATGAAAAACTCGATGATAATGATGTTGAAGGAGTTAAGGTGCCTAATATAAATAATTTACACAAATTTGCTACTGATTATGCTGACGCTGTAGTTCAAGCAAGTCCTGAAATGGGTGAAGATGTGCTTGCGCATATTAAAAAGTCAGAAAAACCGTTTATGCAATATCCTGGTGATGAAGATTATATTGATGCTTACCAAGATTTCTATTCTCAATTTATAGAGGAGGAAGAAGCAGTAATTACAGAATAAATAAAAATGAATAAAATATTTTCAGTAAGCTTATTAGTAGCTTTACTTGTAGTTTCATGTACTGATCCAAATACAATTGGCTTAGAAGTACAACCCACATCTGACAACATTATTATTAATAGTGATGATTTTATTAATTTCACTTCAGCTACCGAAAGTGTAGATTCTGTAAGAACTGATGAGACTTTATCTTTAATTTTAGGAGAAATAGATGATTCTGATTTTGGGAACAATAGATCTTCTTTTTATTCTCAAATCCTTTTGACCGATAACAATACTGATTTAGGCACTAACCCTATTGTTGATTCAGTTGTAATGTCTTATACTTACTCAGGTTATTATGGTGATGATGTAGCAGATTTTACTAGTATAGATGTTTTAGTACTTCAAGATGATATTTATAAAGATTCAGTGTATTATTCTACATCATACCAAATACCAACACCCGCAGGGATGTCTTATATTGAATCTTATTCAGTTTCTAACGATGCAGAAAAACCACTTTTAAAAGTGAAATTACAAAATGATTTTGGAGATTTAATTTTAGATTTAGAGAATGATGGGTTAAAAGACAATGAGGTTTTCTTAGAAAACTTTAAGGGAATAAATGTTGTTGCTAGTGCACAAAACACTATGCTTTATTTAAACCCTGATGGGTCAAATTCATATTTAAAAATCTATTATCATAATGATAATAATGATTCCTTATTGTTAGACTTTGAATTAGGTGGTGATGCTGCAAGGATTAATCTTTTTAATGAAAAGAATGACAATGCTATAATTGAAGATGATTCTAAGGTTCATTTGCAATCAATGGCAGGCTATAAAGCTAAAATTACTTTAAGAGATTTAGATGTTATAAAAGACACTTTAGGAGATAAAGTGATAAATAAAGTTACTATTGATTTTGATGTTGAATCAGGATCACAATCTGAATTTGAAGCACACGAAAAATTAGTTTTAGTCCGTGTTAATAATGAAGGAAAAAATGTATTCCTAACTGACTTTACTATTGAAGGAGAGACGCATTTTGGTGGTAAATTAGAAGAAGATATTTACTCTTTTAATATCACTAGATATTTTTACCAATTATTAAATAATTCATCTTATACAAACGATTTATATTTAATGCCTGCTGGTGCTGCTGTAAATGCAAATAGAACGATACTTAACAAGGATATTAAATTGACTATTAACTATTCAGATTTATAAATTATGTGTGGCATTGTAGCTTATGTAGGAAACAAAGATGCCTACCCAATTATCATTAAAGGATTAAAGCGTTTAGAGTATAGAGGTTATGATTCTGCAGGTGTTGCAATAGGAAATGATTCCGGCATTACTACCTTAAAACAAAAAGGTAAGGTTTCTGATTTAGAAGCTTATATTTCAATTAAAGATACGAGTGGCTCAATAGGCATTGGGCACACAAGATGGGCAACCCATGGGGTTCCTAATCAGGTAAATTCTCACCCACATAATTCTAGTGATGGAAAATTATCAATTATTCATAATGGGATTATTGAAAATTACGCATCTATAAAAACTGCTTTAGAAACAAAAGGTTATACTTTTAAAAGTGATACTGATACTGAAGTATTAATTCACCTTATTGAAGATGTTAAAAAATATGAAAATGTTAGTTTATTTGAGGCGGTAAGAATTGCCCTTGATGAGGTGGTTGGTGCATATGCAATTGTGGTGATGGAGGATGGAGTTACTAATGAGTTTATTGCTGCTCGTAAAGGTTCTCCTTTAGTAATTGGTATTGGGTGTGATGAGTATTATATTGCATCAGATGCTACTCCTATTATTGAATATACCAAAGATGTAGTTTATTTAGAAGATGGTGAAATAGCAAGGGTAAATGCTTGCGAAGAATTAGAGATAAAAACCATTGATAACGAAATTAAAACTGCTTATATTCATGAGTTAGAAATGAGTTTAGATACTATTGAAAAAGATGGTTTCACCCATTTTATGCTTAAAGAAATTTACGAGCAACCTAAAAGTATACTTGATACTATGAGGGGGAGAATTAATCCCGATAATAACGAGGTAATTCTCGGAGGTATTTCTAATTACGAACAAAAAATAATGAATGCTAATCGTATTATTATTGTCGCTTGTGGCACTTCTTGGCATGCTGGATTAATTGGCGAGTATTTATTTGAAGATTTTGCAAGAATTCCTGTTGAAGTGGAATATGCTTCCGAGTTTAGATATCGTAATCCTATAATTCGTGAAACTGATGTTGTTTTAGCTATTTCACAATCGGGGGAAACGGCTGATACTTTAGCAGCTTTAGAGTTAGCAAAAGAAAAAGGGGCGACTATTTTAGGAGTTTGTAATGTCGTAGGATCTTCAATTGCTAGGTTAACTCATGCAGGGATTTATACTCATGCTGGTCCAGAAATTGGGGTGGCATCTACTAAGGCATTTACAACTCAAGTTGTGGTGCTTACTTTAATGGCTCTTCGCATTGGGAAGCAAAAAGGAATGCTTTCAAATACCAATTACCATCAAATTATAACGGAATTGGCATTGATTCCTAGAAAAGTTGAGGAAGTATTAAAAACAAATTCCCAGATTGAAATAATCGCTCAGCAATTTATGGATGTTTCTAATTTCCTTTATTTAGGTAGGGGTTACAATTTCCCGGTTGCATTGGAAGGAGCGCTTAAGCTAAAAGAGATTTCTTATATCCATGCGGAAGGATACCCTGCTGCTGAAATGAAGCACGGGCCAATTGCGCTTATTGATGATGAAATGCCAATTGTTGTTATTGCGACTAAAAAAGGAAATTACGAAAAGGTGGTAAGCAACATACAAGAAGTAAAAGCAAGAGGGGGTAGACTTATAGCAATTGTAACTGAGGGTGATAAAACTGTAAAGGATATTGCAGATTACTGCATAGAAATTCCAAATTGTTTTGAAGAGTTAACGCCACTGCTCACTAATATTCCTTTACAATTACTATCTTATCATATTGCACTGTTAAGAGGATGTGATGTTGATCAGCCAAGAAATTTAGCTAAATCTGTTACGGTTGAGTGATTTTGTATCCGATTTTTAGATTCTAAAACTTCCTTATTTAATTTGTAATTTCTTGTGATTGATTTTTAAGTGTTACCATTCACTTTAACTATTCCATTAAGTACTATGAATTGGTTTCAATGTTGAATGTTAGAACATAGGGGTTCCGACTAATATTATATTTCTAATAGTACTACATAAATACATGTGATGTTTCCGTGAGAATATTCGATTTAATCGACTAACTCCAAATGTATGGGGTAGTTGTCGATTAGTAAATCAATACGTTAAAATTAAATATTAGAATTTATTTTTGAGTTTTTAAAAATTCTGAGTATTCATTAGAACCCATTGTCATACTTGAAATCAAACTAAGACATTCATTTGTAACTTCAATAGATGAGATGTTTTTTTTAAATTTAAATTTTCTACCATCATATGAGGTTAAACTGTTTTCATCTGAATTAAAACATATATTACAATATAGGTGTTCACCCAATAGTTCTGAACAACTTATTCCAAATTTATCATAAGACAAATCAAAATCTGATTTTGATAATGTAGTTTTTAACTCTCTACGATTTTCATGATAATTTTCTGGATTGATATTATTTTTTGACATATAATTATCTTGTATACATTTTACTGAAACTTTATATTTAGTTTCTTCTAACCCATCATGACTACGATATTTCTTTTTCTGAATATTTTCTATTTTAGAATGTTTAACACAATATGTGTTAACAGATTCTTTATTCTTTAAATAAAAAATTTCTTTATAGTCCTCTTTTTCATATTTGTGATGTTTAAGTTTTGTATCAATTAGGTTTCCTTCAAATAATGAAAATGATATACCAAATAGAATTTCTAACATATGTCAAAGATAAGATTTTTTGGACTTAGACCGTGATCGTGGTTGAGTTCTAATTCTTAGTTAACTTTATCAAAATAACCTCTATAAGTTTCATTATCCCCTTCACTAATATCAGTCCATTCACTTTAAATATTTCATTTAGTGTTTTTTAAACTATTACGTATCGGAAGAATTGCTTAACACCCACCATCAGGCATAGGCACTATTGTGCCATCTTTTTCATAACTTATGTATTTAACGGCCTTACCATCTTCATCATAAGTTATTTCGGTATTGAGCTCACCACTATCATAGTATCGTCTCCATATTCCAGTTCTATCACTCCACACTCCTGCTTTAGTGTATTTGTAAAAACCTTCTTCTTTTATTCTACCGAACTTAGTGTAAGATGTAAAACCCCCTTCCATTTTTCCATTCTTATAATTGGCTTCAGATTTTATTGCCCAAGCCCCCCAATCATAAAAGTATCTTGTAGATCCATTTCGTAATCCTTCATCATTATAATATACTTCTGATAGAATTGCACCACTATTATAATATGTTCGTTTGACTTCTTGCCCTTGGCATAAAAGTGGAAATAATAACAATAAAATAATTTTTTTCATACTTAAATAACTGCTTTAAAATTCTTTTATTGCTCTTTGTATGTATTCATCTTCTAAGCTAAGTACTTTATAGTAAGTATCATTATCCCATAAATTTCTTGAAATAGTTGCAAGTAGTAAATTGTCTAAATAAGTTGTTTCTATTGTACCTATTTTGAGTTCAAAAGTATTGTCTTTTTGTTTTATAAAAGATAAAAAATCGGCATATACTTGCTGCATATCTATACTATTATAGTCTTTGATATTTTGTTTTTGCAAATGTTCACTCTTCTCAAAGCAGAATTCATTCACCCAACCTTTGCTAATCATTTTGTTAATTTGTAAATAGTTCACTGTGCTATCTCTTTCTATTATTATGTCAGGGGTAATACCACCACCGCCATAAACTGTTCTTCCGTTTTTTGTAGTGTATTTTAAACTATCAGGATACTCAGTATCACCATCTCTGGTATATTGTTCTAGGTAATAATCTTTAGCATTCTTTCCATAGTCTTTTTGTATGCACCTTCCACTTGGGGTATAATATCTTTGTGTTGTCAGTCGGACTATCGATCCATCCTCTAGTGTAATTTGCTCTTGTACTAATCCCTTCCCGAATGAACGCATACCAATTACGATTCCTCTATCGTTGTCTTGTAATGCCCCACTTACTATTTCACTTGCTGATGCCGAGCCTTCATTTATTAGAGCAATAATTTTAATATTTTCTAGCGAGCCAAAATCAGTAGCATAAGTTTCTTCTTTGCTTCTATTTCTTCCTTCAGTGAATACGATTAATTCCCCATCTTTCAATAATTCATCACACATCTGAATTGCAATATGTAAGTAGCCCCCAGGGTTGTTTCTTAGATCAAGGATTAACTTTTGCATCCCTTGTGATGTAAGAATATGAGCTTTCTCCATCATTTCTTTATAGGTTTTTGCGGCAAATCGGTTTACTTTTATGTATCCGATATTATTTGTTAGCATTATTCCGGCATCTACACTGTATAAAGGTATATCATCTCTAACAATAGCAAAATCCATCAGTTGAGTTTGTTCTTTTCTTTTTATTTTAATATTTACGGTTGTCCCTTTTTCTCCTCTTAGGAGTTTCACAACATCATCATTTTTTATTCCAGTACTTGCTACATCCTCTTTTTCTACTGTAACTATTCTATCTCCACTTTGTATCCCTAGTTTTTCTGATGGTCCACCGGATATTGGTGAAACTACCACTATGCTATCATCTATAATATTGAATTGCACCCCAATTCCACTAAAACTTCCTTGCATATCTTCTTCCACACTTTTAAAATCATTTATTGATATGTAGGAGGAATGGGGGTCTAGCTCACTCAGGACAGCATTTATTGCTTTATCTTCAAAATTAAAAGTATTTATCGTATCAACATAATGACTTTCTATCATCTCAAGTATGCCATTTATTTTACTCCCTTTAGTTGTATTTTTCGGGCTATTAAAACTTCCTATTAGTATTCCTGCTGATATTAATAGAGCATAGATAAGGGGTTGTAATTTCTTCATTAGAGTCTTTCTTTGTCAAATTCAACGACTTCAACACCTGCTTCTATTAAAAAATCTACACCTGATGTGTCAGAATATTTATTGATGTAAACAAGGCGTTTTATTCCTGCTTGATGTATTAATTTGCTACAATCTTTGCAAGGGGATAGGGTTAAGTATACAGTTGCTCCGCTACAATCGTGTGTTGAGCTTGCGGTTTTTAGTATTGCATTTGCTTCAGCATGCAGTACATACCAATGCGTTTCGTTTTGTTTGTCTTCACAACAGTTTTTGAATCCTGATGGTGTGCCATTGTATCCATCTGATATTATCATTCTGTTTTTTACTATTAGTGCTCCAACTTGTTTGCGTTTGCAATGGCTTAGTTTAGCCCATTCAAGTGCCATCCTTAAGTATGCTCTATCGTATTTATCTTGCTTTATGTTTGTCATTCTGTGCTTGTGTATAAAAGTGCAAGATAGTAAAAAGTCTTGTTATTTTTGAATAGAATTTAGGGATATAAAAAAGCAGAAACTTAAAGTTTCTGCTTTTGTACCCAGAGCCGGGCTCGAACCGGCACGGTTTGCACCATTGGTGTTTGAGACCAACGCGTCTACCAATTCCGCCACCTGGGCATTTTACGAGCTGCAAAAATAGAAGTTTAGAGCAATTCATACCCATATAAACTAAAAAATAAAAATCTTAGTATAATTAAAGCTGAAAGTGTATATTTGCACCCTTTTTGGACAAGGCATTATAATGAAAAGACCACTTAAATTTTTTGCGGGAAACAATACTAAGCACTTAGCTAAGCAAATTGCCAATACCTTTGGTGTTGAGCTAAATAAGTCTTCAATGGTAGATTTTTCTGATGGAGAGTTTGAGCCATCATTTGATGAAACAGTTAGAGGTGCTGACGTATTTTTAATACAATCTACCACACCTCCTTCTGATAATTTGATGGAATTATTGCTAATGATTGATGCTGCAAAAAGAGCTTCAGCTGCAAATATTATTGCGGTTATGCCTTATTTTGGTTATGCTCGTCAGGACAAAAAAGGAAAGCCAAGAGTGCCGATAGGAGCAAAATTAGTTTCCAATTTACTTACTGCAGCAGGAGTAGATCGTATTATGACGATTGATTTACATGCCGATCAAATTCAAGGCTTTTTTGAGGTACCTGTTGATCATTTATATGCTTCTGAACTTTTTATTAAAGATATAAAAAGCCTAAACCTTAATAATTTAGTAATTGCTTCTCCTGATATGGGAGGCTCTAAAAGAGCAAATGCGTATGCTAAAATCTTAAAATCAGGAGTAGTTATTTGTTATAAAGAAAGAAAAGAAGCCAATGTAATTGGTGATATGAAAGTACTTGGTGATGTTGAGGGTAAGGATGTTGTCATTATTGACGATATGGTTGATACAGCAGGAACACTTACTAAAGCAGCTGATTTAATGCTTAAAAATGGAGCAACAAGTGTTCGTGCTTATTGTACGCATGGTATTTTATCAGGTACGGCTTACGAAAGATTAGATGCTTCATCTATTTCTGAATTAATAATTACCAATACAATTCCAAAGTCGCATAATAGTAATAAAGTAAGAGAAATTTCAGTTGCTAGTTTCTTTGCTCAAACAATCAATTCTGTTGTAAATAATGAGTCGATCTCTGACAAATGGGAAAGCAACAAATCATAGAGAATTAATAATCAAATTTAAATAAAAATGAAAACACTAGCAATTAACGTAAAAGAAAGACAGAATGTTGGGAAAACTAACACTCGTGCGTTAAGAAATCAGGGTAATGTACCGTGTGTACTTTACGGGGGAGAAAAGCAAGTGACTTTCTATGCTCATGAAAATGACTTTAGAAAACTTGTGTACACTCCAGATACTTTTATTGCGGAACTTAATATTGATGGTAGCAAAGTAAGGGCTATCTTGCAGGATATTCAGTTTCACCCAGTAACTGACAAAATTTTACACATTGATTTCTTAGAAGTTATTGAAGGTAAACCAATCACGGTTACACTTCCAGTTATTTTAGAAGGCGCAGCGCCGGGAGTTAAGAATGGTGGTAACTTAATGTTCAGAAGACCAAAAATTATTACTAAAGGTTTAGCTGCAAGCTTACCAGATGCAATTACAATCAACATTGAGCATTTAAAAATCGGTATGTTTATCTACATTAAAGATATTAAAATGGATGGATGTGAATTCTTAGCTCCTGGAAACTCAGTTGTTGTTGGCGTTAAAACTGCAAGAGCTGCTATTGAAGAGGAGGTTGAAGAAGAGGAAGGGATTGAAGGAGAAGAAGGTGCTGAAGGAGGAGATGCACCTGTGGAAGGTGCTGAAAAATCAGAAGGTCCAGCAGCCGAATAAATTATGAAGTACTTAATCATAGGATTAGGTAACCCTGGTGCTAAGTATGAAAATACAAGGCACAATATAGGATTTAAAGTGTTGGATAAGCTTGCAAGCTTGTCCAACATTTCTTTTACCGCTGATAAATTAGCTGATATTGCTGATATTAAATTTAAAGGAAGAAAATTGATATTGATCAAGCCAACAACTTTTATGAATTTAAGTGGTAAGGCAGTTAATTACTGGCTGCAACAATCTAAAGTAAGTATTGATAATCTTTTAGTTATTACTGATGATATCTCTTTGCCTTTTGGTGTATTGCGCTTGCGAAAAAAGGGCTCTAACGGGGGGCATAATGGCTTAAAGGATATTCAAAACGTAATAAATAGTGTAAAATACCCTAGGTTGCGTTTTGGGGTTGGTAACGATTTTCTAAGGGGCCGACAAGTTGATTATGTATTAGATAATTTTACTGACAAGGACTACACTACTATGGATGAACGAATCGATTTAGCTGTAAAAATGATTCATGGCTTTACTACTATTGGTATAGGTCGTACCATGTCCGATTTTAATGGAAAATAATTTAATTTATTTAGGCTGCTGTTAGTGTAAAAATAATTAAATTTGCAACATTAAATGGTATCGTGGCCGAGTGGCTAGGCAGTGGTCTGCAACACCATCTACAGCAGTTCGAATCTGCTCGATACCTCAAAAAGGTTTGTTAGAAATAGCAAACCTTTTTTTTATATATTTGTCAATCTAAAATTTATTATGAAAAACATAAAAATAGTATTAATTGCATTTGGTATTTTGCTAGGGATTTCATCTAAAGCTCAATGTGGTTATGATACGACATCAGTAAATATTACACATATTTTATGCAATGGAGGCAATACAGGATCAATTGATTTGTTTGTTCAGGCATCTATTGATAAAGATTTTAGTTGGTTAGGACCAAATAGTTATACTGCAAATGCGTTAGACATTAACACACTTGAAGCAGGGACTTATACCTTAACAATTTCTTTATATAGTACACCTCATGATGCTTCCACACCTTTAATTTGTCAAATGCCACATGATTTTATTGTTTATGAAACCTCCCCAATTGAAGCGTTATTTTCAATTACAGATATTTGTAGCGCTTCTGATTCGGCAGATTTAAGTTTTATTGTTATTGGAGGAACACCTTCTAACTCAGGGGAATCTTATAGTTATCAGTTAACTGATGATCTTGGGTCTGTTGTTACAACAAATGATACTGCACTTAATTTAACAGTTGGAAATTACTATTTAAATATTACTGATGAAAATGGCTGCACATCAGCAATTCAAGACACTTTCATATCTTCCGTGATAAAGATAAATCCCTATATGTCATCAGTTGGAGCAATTTGTAAAGATGATAATTCTGGAGAGGCTAGAGTGTTTGTAAATCAAGGAACAGGTACTCCGCCTTATCAATTTGATTGGGATTTTGAGTCAATGGATGAGGAAACAGACTTTACACCAATAGATTCATTTTCTGTAATTAAAGGCTTGTTTCCTGGATTATATTATGTAAATATAACTGATGCGATGGGTTGTGTGGTAAGAGATAGTGTTGAAGTGAAATCAAATCCAAATCTTTGTCTTAGTCCATATAGAGCATTTTCACCTAATGGTGATGATACTAATGAATATTGGGCAATAGAGAACATTGGTTTATATCCAGAAGCTGTTGTCTCTATTTATAATAGAAATGGATCTCAAATCTATAGAAGAAGAAATTATGAAAATGCAGAAGGAGTTGCGTTTGGCGGTAAAGATGCGGAGGGTCAGACAATCCCATCAGGGACTTATTATTATATAATAAACTTAGAGAATGGGGATGATGTATTTAAAGGAACTTTAACAATAGTAAGGTAATGAAAAATATTTTTATAATAATTAGTATTCTTTATAGTGCAATCGCTTTTGGACAACAAGAAGCATTATTTACTCAATATTATGTAAATGATATGGCAATAAATCCTGCAATTTCAGGAAGTAAAACATACAATCCATTAACATTACAAACAAGGCAACAGTGGCTTGGTTTTGAAGGAGCACCACTTACTACAAATATTAGTTATCATGGTGCTTTGAATACAAGATCAGCAATGGGTGGTTATTTAATGATTGATAGAGCATTCCCATCATTACAAGCTAATTTACATTTAAATTATGCTTATCACATCCCATTAAATTATGATAATGTAAATTTGTCTTTCGGATTAGGAGCTAAAATAATGTATCATAATTTAGATTTTAATAAAGGAGATCTACCTCCAGGAGTTGATAACGCATTTTCAACTAGCTCTTATGATAAAACATTAGGTGATGCATCTTCTGGAACTTATTTATATGCTAGAGATTTTTATTTTGGGTTTGCTATTTCAAATCTATTTCAATCATCATTTAACACACCAATTGAAGGCAGTGTTAATGGGAATGATGAGTTTAGAAATTATTATGGAATTGGAGCTTATCGTTTCTTAATTATGAATAATGATTGGCATTTAGAACCATCATTTTTAATTAGAAAAATGCAATATCAAAAGAGTGTCTCTGATTTAACAACAAGAATTTTTTATCTTGAGAAAAATTGGGCAGGACTTACTTACAGAACAAATGGTACGACTGTTTTCTCAATTGGTTTTGCTGCAAATAACATGCATATATCATACTCATACGATCATGCTTTTGCTGGCGAAATAATGCCCCATACTTTTGGGACACACGAGCTTGTGATTTCATACAGAATTCAAACTTTAGTGAACCAAAGGCATATAGGTTTTTGGGAGTACTAAGATGCAGAAAATAGAACATATTGGCATTGCAGTTACTGACATTGATGCGTCCAATAAAATATTCGAAAAGGTATTTGGTAAAGAAAATTACAAATCAGAGAAGGTAGAATCCGAAGGAGTTGTAACATCATTTTTTCAGATTGGTGAAAATAAAATTGAGTTGGTTGCCGCAACAAATCCTGATAGTCCTATTTCAAAATTCTTGTCAAGAAACAGAGAAGGAATGCACCATATTGCATTTGCTGTTGATAATATAGAGGTAGAAATGGAAAGGTTGAAAAATGAAGGAATTACATTGTTGAATGATGTTCCTAAAAAAGGAGCGGATAATAAATTGATTTGTTTTTTACATCCGAATTCTACCAATGGAGTTCTTATAGAGCTATGTCAGGAAATAAAGTAGTAACTTCATCACTATCTTTTAAATGGTAAGTTTTTATCCCTAGATTTTTTGCACCTTCAATATGCTGAGGAGAATCATCAATAAATAGAACCTCATTTGCATTAAAGTTATTTTCATCTAAAATAATCTGAAATGCTTCTTTATTAGGCTTTCTAAATCCTATTTCATGAGAATAATATACTTTATCAAATAAATTATAGAATTCCTGATACTTTGTTTCTCCTATTTTTTTTCTGAATTCAGAAATATGAATAGAATTTGTATTCGATAAAAGATAAATAGGAAAATCTTGTTTCAGTTGTTTTAGTAACTCAATTCTTTCTTTTGGTAAATCTATTAACATAGCGTTCCAAGCATTTCTAACTTCATTTTTGCTTGCATTGTTAGTTTCTTTCTGTAATAATTTTAAAAAGCTGTCGGCTGATATTTCCCCACTTTCAATATCATTAAACAAATTTGTTTGAACTTCCTTAGAGTAAAAAGAGTCTGCATTTTTCACTCCCAATTTAGCAAATTCAGTAATAGTAAGCTGGTAGTTTATATTCAGTAAAACAGCACCTAAATCAAAAATAATTGTTTTGATGTTTTTCATGCTTCAAATTTGCACATAATTAAACAATTTTGATAGTTTTGCACATCCTTTTTAAGGAGGGCCCATAGCTCAGCTGGTTAGAGCACTTGACTCATAATCAAGGGGTCGTTGGTTCAAGCCCAACTGGGCCCACTGAAACCTCACTGTAATGGTGGGGTTTTTTATTACCCTATACAATTTTCAATATAATAAAAATTGTAGAACCAGTACTAATAGAACAAATAGATAAGAAGAAAAGAATTAGAAGAGCACTGGATAAAGTAAGAAAAAATTATAGTTTATAAGTATAATATTCTTTTGAAAGTGTGTAAGTACACAGACAGATACCCCGATCAATTTACGGAATAATTAGAACTCTCCAATTCTACTAAAAAATAAGTAGATTAGCAACATGAAAAAACTGATATTATTACTTGTATGCTTACCTTTTTATTCGCTTTCTCAAAATATTGATCATTGGGAAACAGCAGTATTTGATAATGGTATTTGGAAATATTTAGAAGGTATAATTGAACCAGATACAAACTGGCGAAAATTAGCTTTTAATGATGCTAGCTGGATACAGGGGCAGGGGGGGGTTGGCTATGGAGATGGAGATGATAACACTATTATCAATTCCGTAACATCACTTTATTTACGTAAAAACTTTACAATTATTGACACTTCTGAAATTGAAGCTGCAATTTTGCATGTAGATTATGATGATTCTTTTGTAGCTTATCTAAACAATGTTGAGATTGCAAGGGCAAATATTGGAAGTGTAGGTGACCATCCACTTTTTAATCAAGGATCATCTTCACTGCATGAAGCACAAATGTATCAAGGAGGAAATCCTGATCAATTTGTAATCAACACACAATTATTAAGTAGTGTTTTAAAGCAAGGCAATAATGTATTATCTGTTCAAGTACATAATGACAATATTTCTTCCTCTGATTTAACCAGCCGTATTTTTTTTTCATTAGGGATAAGTACAACAACTAATAATTATGCTCCAACTCCATCATGGTTTCAGCCACCGCTGATATTTACTAACTCAAATTTACCCATAATAGTAATTAATACCTTAGGGCAAAATATTGTAGATGATCCAAGAATTGTTTGTGATATGGGAATTATTGATAATGGATTTGGAAACATTAATTCTGTAAATGATGCATTTAATGTTTATAATGGAAAAATTAGTATTGAATATAGAGGAAGTTCTTCTCAATCATTTCCTAAAAAACCATATGCATTAGAAACACAAGACTCTGTTGGAAATAATAATAATGTTTCCCTTTTAGGAATGCCTGTAGAAAATGACTGGATATTATACGCTCCATATTCTGATAAATCTTTAATGCGCAACTTTTTGACTTTTGATTTAGGACGAAAGATGGGCAATTATTCCCCAAGAACCGTTTATTGTGAACTAGTTGTAAATGGTGATTACAAAGGGATATATATCTTGATGGAAAAAATAAAAAGAGATAATGATAGAGTAGATATTGCAAAATTAGATTCCAATGATGTGGCTGGAGATAGTTTGACAGGAGGTTATATAATAAAAGTAGATAAGTATACAGGAAATGGAGGAGTCGATTGGCTTTCAGATTTCCCTAATATTGGTGGCAATAATTTATATATCCAATATCATTATCCACAAGCGAGTGCATTGCAGCCTCAACAGATGGATTATATTGAGCATTTTATGGATAGTTTTGAATATGCTTTAGCTGGACCAAATTTTACAGATAGCTTAATAGGTTATTCTAAATTTATTGATGTAAATTCTTTTGTTGATTTATATATAATAAATGAACTCTCAAAGAATATTGATGGCTATAGATTAAGCACCTATATTTATAAAGATAGGGATGATAATGGTGGCAAATTAATTATGGGCCCTTTTTGGGACTATAATTTGGCTTTTGGTAATGCTAATTATTGTGATGGAGGAATTACTTCTGGGTGGGAAGTAAATACTGACTGTGGAGATAATAATCCTTTTTGGTTCGAAAGACTTTTGGACGATACTACTTATCAAAATAAATTAAAATGCAGATGGGAATATTTGCGTGAAAGGAGTTTTCATCAGGATTCTATTTTTATTTTTATTGATAGTATGTCTTTTTATTTGGATGATGCTCAGCAAAGAAATTTTCAGCAGTGGCCAAGCTTAGGAACTTATGTTTGGCCTAACTATTATGTAGGTAGTACTTATCAAGATGAGCTGAATTTTTTAAAAACTTGGATAGGCAATAGATTAGTATGGATTGATAATAATCTGGGAGGAAATTGTTATGAAATTTTGGGATGTACTGATCCATTTGCCTGCAACTATGATCCTTTAGCCAATACAAATGACGGAAGTTGTAATTATAATTCAGAATCATACGACACACTTGTTTCTAGTATAAGTATAAGTTGGAATGGTTTGATATTAACTACTTCTGGAGATTATTCTGTTACATTAGATAATTCAGTTGGTTGTGATAGTATTTCAAATCTCAATTTTATATTTAACACTGTGTCTGCAATAAATGACTTTAATAATGATCAAAAAACGTTAATTAAAGTTGTTGATGTTTTAGGTAGAGATAATTTCCCTTACATAAAGACAACTCTATTCTACATATATAATGATGGGACAGTAGAGAAAAGAATAGTTATAGAATAATCTTATATAGTTATAGTTATTTCTTGAACTTGTATTTCTTCTTTTTCTGCTATTGCATAAATATACTCTGACAAATAGAAAGCCACAGAACTAACAAAAATTAGTTAGTAATTTGTATAGTATTCAAAACATTGAATGTATAAATTAAAGGAGTATTTTATTCCTTATCTGAAAATATTATCAAAGATCTCTTCTTGTTTATTTACATACATAAATTTAAAAGGCATCTTACAATTCATGCATAATGTTAATTTGAGAATTAAGGAAGAATTCTTGCGTTGGCAACTGGAGAACATTATTTTTTTCGTTTGAAGAATACCCTACATCATAAAAATGAATTTCTTAAAGTTGATTTCTAATAGCAGATAATGAACTGTTTTCTAGTTCATTTAGCAAGCTATTAAGAGATGTTAACTTTGGATTAAGCCCCACTTTTGGCAAATTTTGATTATATCTCAATTAATTGAACATTGCGCCCAAGCACATTTTGTTAATCAACTATCTGATATGGATATCATTTTATAAAATTATTCAACAAATACAGATGAAAAATGATTTTGTGCGTTAATCTTAAGTGTTTATACTTATTTTAGCAAAAAAATAATCTATTATGAAAATTATATTTAGTGTAGTTTTTTCAGTTTTAGTTAGTAGTGCTTCAGCGCAAAGTTGGAATGAATTAAAAAGTGCATCAACAAAAGCAACAGAAGTAATTACAATAAAAGAATTAAATAAATCAGAGATTGAAAGTGGTCTGAAAAAAGCATTAGAATTAGGGGCGTCTAATTCTATAGAATTAGCATCAGAAAAAGGTGGATTTAACAACAATAATTTAATTAAAATTCCATTTCCTACTGAAGCTGAAAAGATGAAATCAACTTTGATAAATGTAGGATTGAAGTTGCAAGTTAAAAAATTTGAGGAGTCATTAAATTATGCGGCAGAAGAAGCGTCAAAGCATGCAAAAGAGATATTTTTTATTGCAGTTAAAAATATGACAATTACTGATGCTTTTAAAATATTGAATGGAGAGCACAATGCGGCAACAATTTATCTGAAAAAACAAACATCAAAAGAGCTTTACAAAAAGTTTAAACCTGTTGTGAAAAAGGCAATTGAAAAAGTACATGTTACTAAATATTGGGATCAATTATCAGGCAGATATAATGCCTTGCCAATGACAAAGAAAGTAACCCCGGATATTGAAGATTATGTGACAAATAAAACAATTGATGGTTTATTTCTTTTGATTGCAAAAGAGGAAAAAAATATCAGAAATAACCCAGACGCCAGGTTGTCAGAATTATTACAAAAAGTATTTAAGTAGAAAATTATGGAAAAGAACGATCAATTATTTATGCAGTTGCTATATATGTTCCATACATCAGCAATGCAAGGACTTGGGAAGATGACAGACCCAACTGGCAAGGTGAGTAGGAACTTAGAGTATGTAAGTCAGACAATAGATTTGATGGAGATGTTAAACAATAAAACTAAAGGAAATATATCTGAAGATATTGAAAAAATTTTAGATGGAATGCTTTCAGAATTACGCTTAAACTATGATGAAGAAAAACTGAAAGATGAATAAATTAAAAGAACTTTGGGAAGTGCCTTCAAGTAGGAAAGTTATCATTTTTTTTGGTGTTTTAGTTGTAATTTTTATTGCTGTTTTATCTTTACAACAGAATAAAATGGAGCAACAAATGGAATTAAAGATTCAGTTTATTGAGCAGAAAAATATGCTTAGAGATGAGCTTGATGATTTAATCGATGAGCATGATGACTTGCTTGATGAATATGGAGAATTGAATGAGCATTTGCACGAAAAAGATTCTATAATTCAACATCAAATAGCAGAGATCAGAAATCTTATCCGTACAAAAAGCGACTTAAAAGAAGCTCATCAAAAGATTGCGGCACTTAAAGATATTTCGAAAAGATACTTAGCTAACATCGATTCGTTACTTGTTCTAAATGAGACATTAACTATTGAAAAGGATAGTGTCATAAACGAGAATAAAAATATTAACTGGAAGAATTTCAAGCTAAACAAACAAAATGAGAAATTAGCTGAAAAGGTAGATAAGGGCTCTGTTCTTGAGTTATTATCTATAGATATTGAAGCTGTGAGATACAGGAGTACAGGCAGAGAGGTTTCAACTAGTTTTGCAAAGAAAGTACAGAAGATTAGAGTTTGTTTTTCAGTTGGTTCTAATCAGATTTCAGATGCAGAAACTAAAGAAGTTTACCTGCAAATTATTAATGAAAGAGGTGTCCTAATTACTGGTTTGGAAGAACTGAATGTTGAAGTAAATGATTCCACTTTAGGATGCACAAGTTTAGCTGAATTTGAATATAATAATATTGAAATGGAGAGTTGTTTTGAATGGGAAAGAATTGCTCAGTTAGAAAGAGGAACATATTTGATAAATTTAATTATTGAAGGTAGAGTTTTAGGTCAAACTAAATTAAAGTTGCGATAATGGCTGTCATACTTACATATAATATTAATGGAATCAGAGCTGCATTAAAGAAGGATTTAGACAGTTGGATTAATTCTTCAAAAGCTGATATCGTTTGTTTGCAAGAGATAAAAGCAAAACCGGAACAATTTAATGTAGAATTATTCAATAAATTAGGTTTTGAATGTTTTATAAACTCAGCAGAAAAGCCAGGATATAGTGGTGTTGCAATTTTGTCAAAGATAAAACCCAACAATGTTGAATATGGTTGTGGAATAGAAAAAATTGATTTTGAAGGTAGAGTAATTCGAGCAGATTATGATAATTATTCTGTAATGAGTGTTTATTTTCCGTCAGGAAGTAACCCTCTAAGGCAGGCTTTTAAAATGGAGTTCTTAGATATGTTTTATGATTATATTCAAGAATTAAAAAAAACAATTCCAAATTTGATTATTTCAGGTGATTATAATATTTGTCATGAGGCAATTGATATTCACAATCCTCAAAGAAATAAAAATACATCAGGATTTTTGCCGGAAGAAAGAGATTGGATTACAAAATTTATTGCGAGTGGGTTTGTTGATTCATTTAGACATTTAAATGCAGAGCCACACAATTATAGTTGGTGGAGTTATAGAGCAAATTCAAGAGTTAAAAATTTAGGCTGGAGAATTGATTACAATATGATATCAGAAAGTCTGTTAAATAATTTAAATCGTTCCGTAATTTTATCAAAAGCTGTTCATTCGGACCATTGCCCAGTTCTTGTTGAAATAATTGATTAATTCAATATATTTGCTGACTTAAAAAACTAAATGAAATGGGAGTATTACAAACAGCAGAAAGAAGTTCACACTTAGATCCATCAGAAAATGTAATGTACCAAAGACATTTGATAGCTTATAAAGAAGCAGCAAAAATTGTTAGCGGAACAGTTTTGGAAATTGGAAGTGGGGAAGGTTATGGAATAATGGAGTTAGCTCCAATTACTGAAAAGTATATTGCTGTAGATAAGTATGACACTCATATTTCTGATAAATTAAATGAAGAAAATGATATTACTTTTATTAAGACTGAGGTTCCTCCCTTAAAAGGAATTGATAATGATAGTGTTGATTTTGTTGTTACCTTTCAAGTAATAGAGCATATACAAAATGATGAGTTGTTTTTAAAAGAAATAAATAGAGTTTTAAAACCAGGAGGGAAGCTTATTATGACTACACCAAATATTAAAATGTCACTTACTAGAAATCCATGGCACATTCGTGAATATAATCTTCAGCAAATGGGTAATATTGTTAAAAGTGTGTTTGAAAAATTTGAGCTAAAAGGAATATTTGGTAATGAAAAGGTAATGGATTATTATCAGAAAAATAAAGAGTCTGTTGCTAAAATTACTAGATGGGATATTTTAAATATGCAATACTGGGTGCCAGGATGGTTGTTGCGAATTCCTTATGATATTTTAAACAGATTTAACAGGCAAAATTTACAAGACCATAATAAAGATATTGTAAATACTTTGGAGTATACTGATTATAAAATTGAAGAGTCTAACAATAAATGTTTGGATCACTTTGTTGTAGCTACCAAGTAGTAGAAAATCGAAACCCTTTCTTTTTTAATTCTTGAATTGTCTCCATCAAGAATCTTAAGTTTCTAAAACTTTTCTGATTGTTATGAAAAACAATAATTGAACCATTCTTTGTGTTTTTCAATACGTTTTTTTTTACTCTTTCAGGAGATATTTTTTTTGAAAAATCCCAACTAAGAACGTCCCATAGGATAATTTTGTATTTTTCCTTTAAAAGTGAAATTTGTGCTGTAGTAATTTTCCCGTAAGGCGGTCGAAAAAGTTTGTTATGAGGTATTAATTGCTGGCAACTCTCAATATCCTTTAAATAATTGTCTTTGGATGTAAGCCACCCATTTTTATGAGAATAGGAATGATTTGCAATCAGATGTCCGTCAGATAAAATGTCATTAACTAGATGTGGGAATTTTTCAATTTGCTCTCCAACTAAAAAGAATGTAGCTTTAATTTTTTCATGTTTTAAAACATGTAAAATGTAGGGGGTAACATCTGGCGTAGGTCCGTCATCAAAAGTAAGCCATATATTATTTTCAGAATTTTCTTTCCTCCAAACTAATGAAGGAAAGAAGTAATGAATAAATCTTGATGGATTTACAAACACATTATTGAATGCTTAAGTACTCATCCATAAAGGTATTAATTGTGTAAGTTTTGAAATCAATTTCTTCTTTTTCACTACCTTTTTCTTTGTAATATATTCCGTCTTCTTCTGAGTATTTGTAAGATAAATCTTCAAGTTTATGTATTTGGATAACTCGCCCTAAACTTCCTAGAACTTGCCCAGTAATACTAATGTTTTGTTTTAAGCCTGAACCTCTATCAAATTCTTTAAGATATTTGATTTCAGTTAAGTTGTCATCAATCATAGTAGCCAGTACTTTGCTTGCTTTTTCTGTTTCTCCTAGCTTGTAATACAAATCAATAATTGGTAAAGCAAAATAACTTAATCTAACTACATCATTTGGGAATTCAGCAATACATTTATCTAAAGTTTCAATAGCTTTTGTTGTGTCTCCTTTTTGATAAAGAGCTTCAGCTAATCTTGAAAAATTATTTCTAAAATTCATTACCATTCTAGTGTTGGTCTCATCAAAATACAAATCAGGGTTATTCAAACCTCCCCACTCAAACTGATTTACTAATCTATCGTACATTTTTTCACTGTGCACAACTCCAGTTTGTCCGTCAGGAGATTTGACAGAATAAGGCACTAATCTGTATGCTAGTCCTTCTAATTGGAAATAATTTTCTAATCCCATAAAATTATCTTTTCCAACCGTGATTGCAAAATATATTGGACGCTCCCAATTGAAATTAGCTAGTATATCTAAAACTAATAATTTATTTTTAAACACTCCGTTACCTTTTAGTTTAAACTTAACTTCATCAACTATTCTATTTTGATATTCTTTTGGAACAAAAGTTTTTGCAACTTCCTTATTGACTGTAAGTTTTAGCTTTTTAGTAGGACAGTAATTTCTTAATCCTGAAGAAGTATTTAATTTTGCTTTAGGACTGTTACTATTAATGAATTCAACTACATCTTTAACCTCAATGAAGTCTTTAAATCTTTCTTGAATTGGTGTGTAATCTCTAGTGCCTGTTCTGTAATCATCATGCTCTAAAGATGATGGGATAGGTGGAGCATCATAAGAGGCTCTCTTCATTTGGTCGATGTACCAGTCAGTGTTAAATAATGAAAGATTTACTACCTTAATATCAGTTCGTATTCCTTCAACTTCTTGTGCATACCAAAGCGGGAAAGTATCATTGTCACCATTTGTAAATAGTATGGCATTTTTATCACAAGAATTCAAATAATTTTTAGCAACTTCAAGTGCAGTAAATCTTCCGCTTCTATCATGGTCATCCCAATTTTCTGCAGCCATTAAAGTAGGCATTGCTAAAGCAAGAATTGTAGCTAAAGTTGCGCTAGTTTTAGAATCTAAATGATTGCTGATAAAGTCGTAAATCCCTAAAACTCCTAATCCTATCCATATTGCAAAAGCATAGAATGAACCTACATAAGCATAATCTCTTTCTCTTGGTTGGAAGGGCACGACATTTAAATATACAATAATAAGTACTCCAGTAAATAGGAAGAAGAGTAGAACGGCTAATGCATCTTGATTGTTTTGTTTAAAATGGAATAGCATCCCAATTAATCCTAAAATTAGTGGTAGAAAATAATAATGATTCTTCCCTTTATTTTTGCCTAAATAGTCAGGTACATTCACTTTTGAAGAAGGAGTCCCTAAGCGAGCATTATCAATAAAACTAATTCCACTTTCCCAATTTCCATTCAATGAATTCCCATCCATATTCATAAAGTCATTCTGTCTTCCCGCAAAATTCCACATAAAATAACGAACATAGGACCATCCAATTTGGTATTTAAAGAAATAGGTCATATTCTCACCAAAAGTTGGTTTTACATTTTTATTTTTAAGTCCTGCCCAATTCACATAACCACTAGCATGCCTGGGCTGAGTACTACTCCAAATTCTTGGGAATAACATTTTATCTTTTTTACTATAATTAGGAACTGTATTTTTTCTTTTGTCAATTATAATATATTTCCCTTTTTTCTCATCTTTTGCATAAATTGGGTTTCCGTCAATATAAGGCTCACGGCTGTCTAATTTTGCATTAAAATGTTGACCGTAAACAATTGGCCAACTTCCATATTGTTCCCTTTTCAAGTATGATAAAAGTCCAACTGCATCTTCAGGGTTATTCTCATCAATAGGTGGGTTAGCATTAGAGCGAACAACTAAAATTGCAAATGAAGAATAACCAATTAAAAGCATCATCAATCCTAAAATAGCAGTGTTCCAAACTGTTTTGTGATGTTTTTTAGTATAGATTAACCCAAATGTAATCGCTCCAATAATTGCTAAGAAATAAATAATTGTTCCTGAATTAAAAGGGAGTCCGATTGTGTTTACAAAAAACAGTTCAAATTTTGAAATTAAACTAACTGCTCCAGGAATAATTACACTTTGTACTAGCCCTAAAATAATCATAGATAAAACAAATGCTTTGATTGCTCCAGCTTTAGTGTATTCGTATTTTTTAAAGTAATAAATCATTCCCATTGCAGGTATTGTAAGTAATGATAGAAGATGCACTCCAACAGAAAGTCCTATTAAGTAGCCAATTAAGACTAACCATCTACTAGCATGCGGTTTGTCAGCTTCTTGTTCCCACTTCATAATACACCAAAAAGTAACTGCTGTAAATAATGATGACATAGCATAAACCTCCCCCTCTACTGCTGAAAACCAGAATGAATCAGAAAAAGTGTACGCTAAAGCACCTACAAGACCAGCACCTAAAACCGCAATAATTCTGCCAAATTCTATATTTTTTTCGTGTTTAAAAAACATATTCCTGCCAAAAGCTGTAATTGTCCAGTATAAAAATAAAATAGTGAAAGAAGAACAAAGTGCAGACATTATATTTATTGCAACAGCAACTTCTGATGTTCCTTGGGCTGCGAAAAGAGTAAAAACTCTACCAAATAATTGAAATAAAGGCGCTCCAGGAGGGTGTCCAACTTCTAATTTATAAGCAGTAGCAATATACTCACCGCAATCCCAAAAACTGACTGTTTGCTCAATAGTGGAGAAATACACAAAAGATGCGATTAGAAAAACAAACCAACCAGCAATGTTATTTAGTTTTTTAAATTGATTCATAATAGAATTTAACTTTTTTTTAAGGTTGGCGAAGTTATAAATTTTTAAGTTACAATTTTACATTAATGAAAATATGATTAAATATTTTGTACTTATGAGTTAATTGTTATTTTTGCGGTCCGTTTTACATAATGCCCGATGGTGTAATTGGCAACACGTCTGCTTTTGGTGCAGAAGAGTCTAGGTTCGAGACCTAGTCGGGCAACACTTACAAAGTACTGATTAATCAGTACTTTTTTTTTGATGCAACCATAATGGTTTTTGACACGTAATATGTTAAGAATATATATATATTTCTTATATTTGCGAATTCCTTTTAATGGAAAAAAGTATTGTTAATTAAAAAAAGAGTGTTATGAAAGTAAAGTTTACAAAAAATTTATTGACTTTTATTTTTGTGTATTTTTTGGGATTTTTAATAAATTCTAGCATCTTGAGTGCACAAAATTGTGATGCGCCAGTTGGGTTAAACACATCCATAATTTCAAATTTTAGTGCGACATTAAATTGGGATTTTGACGCAAATGTTGATCATTATAGATTAAGGTATAAGGAAAATGGATCTTCAAGTTGGATGTATGAGCACAATGCTACTGGAGTTAGTTATGATGTTGATAGTTTGAATCAGTTATCAACTTATATATGGCAAGCAAAAGCTTTTTGTTCTACAAGCAATATCCCGTCTTCAATATGGTCAGTTGTAGATACTTTTGTTACTGCAAATTATTCTTTGGATTGTAATAACACTCCAAATGGGACTGCATTTATCGATAGTTGTGGAAATTGTGTTGGAGGTAATACTGGAGATGTTGCGTGTATAGACTTTAATCCATCAGTGAGTATTGCATTAAGTACAATCGAATGTAATGTGCTGTCAGACATTACATTTGTTACTAGCCAAGGTGCAAATGAGCCAGATATTTCTTCATCTATTTTTTCTTCTAATACTGGTTTTTTTAATTTTACTGGCTTAGTTTCTAATGATGTTATAGGGTCTGCAGATTTTATGGCAGGTGGTGGTTATATAAATGTCAATACTACTTTAATGGTTGATTTTATTATTAATTCAGATAAAATTTCTGTTAAAGCTGTAGATAATGTAACAAGTCAGATATACGGTTCATTTACTATTGAAAATGCAGGTGGTGGAATTTTAGTTGTTGCAACATCCTTACCAGATAATAATAATGTAACTAGTGGTAATAGTTCTACGATTACACTCACGAATGTATTTATCAATCCTGGAGCAAGTGTATTGAACTTTACATCAACAATTAATTCAGAGCTTGGGGATCAAGATGTACAATTGTTTCCATTTACAATTACATGTTTAGTTACTGATTTTTCACCCTCGATTTCGATTTCATTATCGAATACGGATTGTGATAGTTTAGCAGATTTAACGATATCTGTTAGTCAAGATGCGGGAGAGGTTGATATGCTTTCTGCATTATATACATCTAATGTTGGTTCTTTTGATATTTCTAATATGAATGTTGGGGATGTTATAGGGTCTGCATTGTTATCTGCAAATAGTGGTTCTAATACTTTTAATGCTGAATTAACAGTTACAACTGTTGTTTCTTCTAATGAGGTTGTTATTACATCGACAGACATTAATACTGGTTTAGTGCTAGGAAGTTTTACTATTTTGAATACGAATCCTGGTATTAGCATATTGGCTACTACAGTTCCAGATGGCAATAATTTTACTAGTGGTAATAGTTCTACGATTACATTCACGAATGTATTTATCAATCCTGGTGCAAGTGTGTTGAACTTTACATCAACAATTAATTCAGAGCTTGGGGATCAAGATGTACAATTGTTTCCATTTACAATTACATGCTTAATAGCTGGCTGTACAGATCCACTAGCTTTTAACTATGATGTTAATGCTAATACAGATGATGGTTCCTGTATTGCTGTAGCTTTAGGTTGTACAGATCCACTAGCTTTTAACTATGATGTTAATGCTAATACAGATGATGGTTCCTGTATTGCTGTAGCTTTAGGTTGTACAGATCCACTAGCTTTAAACTACGATGTTAATGCTAATACAGATGATGGTACATGTACTTTTCTTAATACAATTTTAGGTTGTACAGATCCACTAGCTTTTAACTATGATGTTAATGCTAATACAGATGATGGTTCCTGTATTGCTGTAGCTTTAGGTTGTACAGATCCACTAGCTTTTAACTACGATGCTAATGCTAATACAGATGATGGATCTTGTACTTACTGTATTGACGGTTGTACTGATGCTACTCAGTTTAACTATGATCCTAACGCAACATGTGATGACGGATCTTGTCAGCCATTTACTTATGGATGTACAGATGCTACTGCTTCTAACTACAATTCTACTGTCAATACTGATGATGGTTCTTGTATTTACTTTGGGTGTACAGATATTACTTCATGTAACTATGATTCTACAGCTAATGTTGATGATGGAACTTGTATTTATTCCTCAACTTCTTTAAGTAATATTCAATCTTGTGATACTTATACTTGGAATGGGAATACATATACTAGCACAGGAGTTTATACTTTTGTAGCTACAAATACTAATGGCTGTGATTCTGTAGCTACTTTAAATCTTACTATTATTCCATCTAGTTCATCTACAACTGATGTAACGGAGTGTGATACTTATACTTGGAATGGAACTACTTATAGTGCAAGTGGATCTTATGATTACTTAACAGTAAATGCATTTGGTTGTGATAGTACGGCAACCCTAAATCTTACGATAAATGGCTCTACTACATCAACTACAGATATAACTATTCCTAATTCATATACTTGGAATGGAGTAGCTTATACAAGTTCAGGGGTTTATACTTACTCTACATTAAATACAGCTGGCTGTGATAGTACGGCAACATTAAATCTAACTATACTTACTTGTGATGCGCCATTAAATCCTTTAACACAAAATATTTTATTAGACAGAGCAACTATGAATTGGGATGCTGTCGCTGATGCAGATCATTATGAAATCAGATTTAAACAATTAGGATCTACTAGTTGGCAGTATATTAACGAGTATAGTACTTCAAGAACAAAAACTAATTTAAGTTCTGCTACTTCTTATCATTGGCAAGTGAGAACACATTGTGATGCATCTGCATTTAATATATCAGAGTGGACAGATACTATTATTTTTCAAACAATGACTCCTTGTGCAAATACAACAAATCTATCGGATTCAATTGTTGGATTAGATTTTGCAACATTAACTTGGAATAATGATTCTAATGTTTGGGCTTATAGAATTAGATATAGAAAAACAGGAGCTTGGATTTTTGACACTACTTACACAAATACAATTACTTTAAGTGGATTAGATAATTCGTCAGTGTATAACTGGCAAGTTAAGTCAATGTGTGATCCTAATTCAGTAAATAGTGGGACTTGGACTTCTAATAATCAGTTTACAACTTTAACCCCTCTACCACCTTGTGCTGACCCAACTAATCTTGGTGTCAGAAACAACTTTACTACTGCAACAGAAGCCTCTTTAAGATGGTATGGCCCTAATAATACTGATTTTTTCTTAATTTTTAAAGAGACAACAGCTTCTAATTGGGATACTGTTATTGTAAATAATTCATTAGTTACAAATGTTACAGCCCTACCACTGGGTATAGTAGTTACTTCATCTCAAGTAGGTCAAGAACAAAGAGTATTCTTTACAGGTTTAAGTTCTGCTACTGATTATGAATGGATGGTTGTTACAGCTTGTAGTCCTTCTAATTTATCTTCTGCTGTTTCTGGTTCCAATTTCACAACCCTAACCCCTTTGCCTCCATGTACAATTCCTACAGGCTTTAGTGTTACGGCAATTGGTACAGACAATGCAACTGTTAATTGGGGAGCAACAGCAACTGCTCATCATTATGCATTAAGAGCTAGGGTTGCTGGAACTTCAACTTGGTCAACTAATGCAGCTAATATTTATGGGACATCAAAAACAATGTATGGTTTAACTGATGGTACTATTTATGAATGGCAATTAAGGAGTGTATGTTCATACGACACTTCTTCAGTTTCAGCATGGTCAATGATTGAATCATTTACTACTCAAGAATTTTGTACTAAGCCAACAAATCCTGATGAGTTAAATATTACAACAACAACTGCTGATTTAGTTTGGGACGCAATTCCAGGAGCTTGGGGTTATAGATTAATATATCTTGATACATCAGCGGCTTGGAGTACTAAAATAGTAGATACAATAAATTCTAACATTGATGCAATAGCATCATTAGATCCTGGAACCACATATAAATGGAGAGTAAAAGCACTTTGTGATTCTACAGGTCAAAATAATTCTCCTTGGAAAGGATGGCAACTCTTCACAACTTTAACATCTAATAGAATTACTGCTGGAGATATTAATTTAGGACCTAAGCTTAATGTTTATCCTAATCCAACTGATGGCATAATTAATATTAATTTTGTTTCTGAAGAGTTAGATAATTTTGAGATAACAGTTATTGATGCATTTGGGAAGTTAATTTCTTATGAAGAGAAACAAGACTTTGTTGGGGAATACACTAAGTCAGTTGATTTATCATCATATACAAAAGGAATTTACATGATACAAATTAAAACTCAGGAATCATTTGTAACTAAAAGAATAGTACTACAATAAGAGTTTGTGAGATTAAATAAAACTCCTTATATTTGCAAACGAAAATAGAGGAAGAAAAGGGAAGAGGCAGTTAGCCTCTTCTTTTTTTACATAGATATATGATTTCAAAAGAAGAAATAAGAAAAGTAGCCGAAGCAAAGATAAAAGAAATTGATGGTTTTTTTGTTGACGTAAAATTAAACACGGCAAATGTTATTACAGTTTTCTTTGACAGAATAGATGGAGTGCAAGTAGAGCATTGCCTTGCTATTAGCAAGTATATAGAAGAACATTTTGATAGAGATGTTGAAGATTATGAGCTGACAGTTTGTTCTGCTGGGCTTGATAATCCTTTTGTAGTTGAAGAGCAATATCATAAATATAATGGAAAAGAAGTTGGAGTTTTACTAACTAATGGAAAGCGTAAAACTGGACTTATTCTTGCTTATAAAGAGAATGTTTTAATACTTGAAGTCGCAAAAAGGAAAAAAGGTAGTAGAAAAGAATACATATTGGAAGAGGTAGAAATTCCTAAAAATGAAATAAAAGAAACTAAACTTAAAATAAATTTTAAATAAAATGGAAGTAGAAAATCTAATTGAATCGTTTTCAGAATTTAAAGAGGTTAAAAATATTAACCGTGAAACAATGATGAACATTTTAGAAGATGTTTTTAAAGCGGTATTAGCAAAAAAATATGATGATGAAGGGGACTTTGATGTTATTATTAATGTTGATAAAGGAGATTTAGAAATCTGGAGAAACAGAGAGATAGTTGCAAATGGAGAAGTTGAAAATCCTATTGCTCAAATTTCATTGTTAGATGCCTTAAAAATTGAAGATGATTATGAAGTTGGTGAGGAAGTTTCAGAACAAGTTAGTTTTGAATCAGAATTTGGAAGAAGACAAGTGCTTTCTATTCGCCAGCATTTAATGGCTCGTATCGCTGATCAGCATAGAGATGAGTTGATGAAGCGTTATGAAGATAGAATTGGTGAAATTATTAATGGTGAAGTTTATCAAATTTGGAGAAATGAAATCCTTTTGCAAGATGATGAAGGTAATGATTTATCTTTACCAAAAGACGAGCAAATCCCAAAGGATTACTTCAAAAAAGGAGAGTCAGTTAGAGCTGTTATCAAAGAAGTGAATTTGAAAAATAATAAAGCAAATATTGTTCTTTCTCGTATTGCTCCTGATTTTATAAAGAGATTATTTGAGCAAGAAGTTCCTGAAGTATTTGATGGAATTATTACTATTAAAAGAGTGGTTCGTGCACCAGGGGAGAGGGCAAAAGTAGCAGTTGAATCATATGATGATAGAATTGATCCAGTTGGAGCTTGTGTAGGAATGAAAGGATCTAGAATTCATGGTATTGTTCGTGAGCTTAAGAATGAAAATATTGATGTTGTAAATTTTACTGATAATACTCAACTGCTTATTAGTAGAGCATTATCTCCAGCTAAAATCACATCTGTAAAGTTAGATGAGGAAAAGATGAGGGCTTCAGTGTTTATGGATGCTGATCAAGTATCTTTAGCAATTGGTAGAGGGGGTCATAATATTAATTTAGCAGGTAAATTAACGGGTTATGATCTTGATGTTTATAGAGATGCGGATAGTTTTGATGATGATGTAGCGATTGATGAATTCTCTGATGAAATTGAAGGATGGGTAATTGATGCTCTTAAAAATATTGGTTGTGATACCGCTAAGAGTGTGTTAGATATCTCATCAAAAGATTTAGTTTTAAGAACTGATTTAGAGAAAGAAACTGTTGATGAAGTACTGAGTATTTTAAGTTCAGAGTTTGAAGATTAAGAAATAAATTGTAGAGACTATTATGTCAGATAAAAAAAGTGTAAGGTTAAATAAGTTAGTAAAAGAATTCAATGTAAGTATTGATAGGATATTTTCATTTTTAGAAGAAAAGGGGATTGATGATTTAAAACCAACTTCCAAAGTTTCTTATGAAGTTTATATGGACTTGTTAGGAGAGTTTAATTCTGAAAAGAAAGCGAAATTATCAGCCGAACTTTTATCTAAAGAAAAAGAATTAGTTAAAGCTGAGGAAATTATTAAACAGCAGGAAACTGAGGAAAAAGCTAAAAAAGAAGCTGAAGCTGCAATGTTAGCAAAGATCAACAAAAAGGAAGAAGCTTCTAAAAAGAATGAGATTATTAAAGCAAAAGTTGCTAAAAAAGAGATGAAAGTCTTAGGAAAAGTTGAATTAGAACCAAAAACAAAGCAGCCTACTAAAAAAGAAACCCTAAGAACTTCTGAACCAAAGGAAGAAGCTCAAAAAACAGAAGCTTCTGTAAATAAGGTAGATGAAATTATTAAAGCATCTGCCGGCAAACTTAAAGGCGTTAAAGTTACAGGTCAAACAATTGATTTATCTCAATTTAAAAAACCTGAAAAGGTTGATAAAAAGAAAAGAGTAAGAATAGTAAAAGCTAAAGTTGATCCTAATAAGTTCAAAAAAGGAAGAAAGCCAATAAGGCAAGTAGTGGAAATTTCTCCTGAAGAAGCTCAAAAAAGAGTAAGAGAAACTTTAGAAAAATTACAAGGAAGAGGAAAGAAAAAATCTGTTAAAAACAGAAGAGAAAAAAGACAAGCACATAGAGATGTTGCTGAAGAAACAAACCAGCAAGCTACTGAAAATAGATCAATTAAGATTGCAGAGTTCGCTACAGCAAGTGAGTTAGCCACTATGATGGATGTTTCAGTAAATGAGATTGTAACTACTTGTATGGGACTTGGGATGATGATTTCAATGAATCAAAGAATTGACGCTGAAACAATTCAAATGTTAGCTGAAGATTTTGGTTTTAAAGTTGAATTTGTAGGTGCTGATGTTCAAGAATCAATTGAAGAAATTGTAGATACAGAAGAGCAAATGCAAGTAAGAGCTCCTATTATCACTATTATGGGACATGTTGATCACGGTAAAACATCATTAATGGATTACATCCGTGAAACTAATGTTATTGCTGGTGAATCAGGAGGAATTACACAGCATATTGGTGCTTATGAAGTAACTCTTGAAAGTGGAAAACAAATTTCATTCTTGGATACTCCAGGTCATGAGGCATTTACTGCCATGAGAGCAAGGGGTGCAAAAGTTACTGATATTGTAGTTGTAGTTGTAGCGGCTGATGATCGAGTGATGCCTCAAACTAAAGAGGCAATTAGTCACGCACAAGCTGCAGGAGTTCCAATTATTTTTGCAATTAATAAGATTGATAGACCAACTGCAGATCCTGAGAAAATTAAAGGAGAACTTGCTGAAATGAATCTTCTTGTTGAAGATTGGGGAGGTAAATATCAGTCACAAGATATATCAGCCAAAGCAGGAACTGGTGTTCAGGAAATTTTAGAAAAGATTTTATTAGAAGCTGAGATGCTTGACTTAAAAGCAAATCCTGATAGATTGGCTAAAGGTACAGTTATTGAAGCATCACTTGATAAAGGAAAAGGATATTTATCTACAATTTTAGTTCAGAAAGGAACTTTAAAAGTTGGAGATTATGTGTTGGCTGGTTCTTTCTCTGGTAAAGTTAAAGCAATGCTTAACGAAAGAGGTGAGACAATGAATGAAGCAGGGCCATCAACTCCAGTTGTATTGTTAGGTTTAGATGGTGCGCCAACTGCTGGAGATGAATTCCATGTAATGGAAAGTGAGCAAGAAGCAAAGAAGATTGCTTCAAGAAGAGGTCAATTGCAAAGAGAACAAAATGTAAGAACTCAGAAACACCTTACACTTGATGAAATTGGAAGAAGAATTGCTTTAGGTGATTTCCAGGAGATAAATGTGATTGTAAAAGGTGATGTAGATGGTTCAATTGAAGCATTATCAGACTCATTACAACAATTATCTACTGACGAAATTAAAGTAAATATAATCCAAAAAGCAGTTGGTCAGATTTCTGAATCCGATGTAATGCTAGCTGCTGCTTCTGATGCAATTATTATTGGATTCCAAGTAAGGCCATCATTGCAAGCTAGAAAGTTAGCTGAAACAGAACAAATTGATATTAGATTATATTCAATTATTTACAAAGCAATTGAAGAATTGAAATTAGCAATGGAAGGGATGTTATCTCCTGATGTTGAGGAGCAAATTGTTTGTAATATTGAAGTTAGAGATGTATTCAAAATCTCAAAAGTTGGAACAATTGCAGGTTGTATGGTTCTTGATGGAGCATTATCAAGAAATACAGGCGTAAGACTTATACGTGATGGAGTTGTTGTTTACACTGGGGAGTTGTCATCCTTAAAACGATTTAAAGATGATGTAGCTGAAGTAAGAAAAGGATTCGAATGTGGTATGTCAATCAAAAACTTTAATGATATTAAAGTGGGAGATATTATTGAAGGATATGCTGAGGTTGAAACAAAAAGAACTCTTGCTTAGTCCTCTAATAAATCAGGATCAATAATGATTGGAACAGGATAAGCACCAGGAAAGTTTTTACTTATCTGGTGCTTTATTTTTAATGCCTGATTTCTTGTTCTAAAGTTTCCAACAGTTAATTTGTAGTTGGGAGAATCAAAAGCAATTTGGACAGGAATCTCTGGATATAAATTTGTAAATTTTATTTGATAAGGAAGAATTTCTTCTTTTTGGTCTTTAAATATTAGTTGTATTCTCCAACCTTCTATCCCTCCAGTTTTCTTTAAAATTTGTTTGTATTTTGAAACTAATTTATCAACTCCCTTCTGATTAATGCTTATGATTTCCCCTTTATTATTAAAAGTTGTATCGCTTTGAGAAAACACAAAAAATGGAAACATTAGTGTTAAAAAAAGTATTTTTTTCATAGTTCAAAAATATAAAATAAAATGAGTTTGCTTTTTAGTATTATTGCAAAGTGAGAAATTTATTTAAATACCCTGATATTACTTCTACTAATTTAGTAAAAGCCTTGCTGAATATGAGTTTAGATAATGAATATATGAGTGTTTTAATATCTAATAGTATTGATAAAAAAAAACGGTTACCACTCAATTATATAAATTATGATATTATTGCAGGAGTTGGTGCGATTGATGTTTTGAAATCAAATGCTGAATCTTTTGAAAGTTTAAAGAATCGTCACAATATAAAAAAAGATTGGTTTTTTGGTTATTTGTCATATGATTTAAAGAATGAAGTTAAGAATTTAAAATCACAAAATCATGATGCTTTTGGAGTTAATAATTTATTGTTTTTTCAACCTAAGTATGTTTTATTATTAAAAGATAATCAGCTAGAAATTCAGACATTTCAAGCTAAAGATGACTGTGATAAATTTGTAACAGCTTTTAGTTTTGAGGAGTTAGAAGGAGAAATACCAATAGTTAATTTTAATCAAAGAGATACAAAAGAATCATATATTGACAAGATTGAGAATATAAAATTACATATTCAAAAAGGTGATATTTATGAAATGAATTATTGTCAAGAGTTTTATGCAGATCAAATTAAACTTAATCCTGAATTAGTTTTTGCAGATATAAATAAGCAAATGAGCACTCCATTTTCAGCATTTTTGAAATTAGAAAAACAATATGTACTTTCAGCAAGCCCTGAAAGGTTTATTAAAAAATCTGGAAAAAAAATTATTTCTCAGCCCATTAAAGGTACGAGAAAAAGAGGAGATAGCACAACCGAAGATTTGAAACTAATTGTAGAATTATCTACAAGTCAAAAGGATATTTCAGAGAATATAATGATTACTGATTTGGTTAGAAATGATTTGTCAATTACTGCTTCAAAAGCTTCAGTAAATGTAGATGAGCTTTGCGAAATTTATACTTTTGAAAAAGTCCACCAGATGATTAGCACAATTAGTGCCAAGATTTCTGAGGATATTCATTTTACGGATGTTTTAGAAACTACTTTCCCAATGGGCTCAATGACTGGTGCTCCAAAATTGAAATCAATGGAGCTTATCGAAAAGTTTGAGAATTTTAAAAGAGGAATTTTTTCTGGAGCGGTTGGCTATATTACTCCAGAAGGAGATTTTGATTTTAGTGTTGTTATCAGAACAATTTTGTATAATTTGGCTAGCCGATATTTATCTATTGGAGTAGGTGGTGCGATTACTATAAAATCAGATTCATTGGAAGAATATGAAGAATGCTTGATAAAAGCAAAACCCTTATTTGAGGCATTAAATTTTAATATAGATGATTAGTATAGTAAGTAAATTTATTGATGAAAAGTCACTTTGTAAAATAAATAACAGGCTGTTGGTGGCTATTAGTGGAGGTGCTGATAGTGTTGCTTTATTTCTTTGTTTAAAAGAACTTGGTTATGATATAGAACTTGCTCACTGTAATTTTAATTTAAGAGGTAAAGAATCAGATATTGATGAGAAATTTGTGAAAAAATTAGCAGATAAGTTTGGAGTTAGGCTTCATTTAAAATCTTTTGACACACAAAAATATGCTAACAAAAATAAAGTTTCAATTCAGATGTCTGCACGAGATTTGCGTTATAAATGGTTTAATGAAATATTAATTGATAATAATTTAAATTATATTGCAGTTGGTCATCATAAAAATGATGATGTAGAGACTTTTTTTATAAACCTAATTAGAGGAAGTGGATTAAAAGGTTTGCTTGGAATTAAGACTAAAAACAATAATATAATCAGACCATTATTATGTGTTAGTCGTCTTGAGATTGAAGCCTATTTATCAGCTCTTAAGCAAAGTTTTAGAGAAGATAGTTCTAATAAAGCAGTAAAATATTTAAGGAATAAAATTAGACATGAGTTGATTCCCTTATTTACTGAAATGAACCCAAGTATTCAGAAAACAATAAGTAACGAAGTAGGAATTTTAAAAGGAGTTTTTCAAGTTTTTGGAGAACAAATTGAAAGAAAAAGAAACGAGATTTTGAGAAATGAAAATGGTATTTTCAAATTAAAAATCACAGATTTACAAAAATTAAATCCTCTCAACATTTATTTATATGAGTTTCTAAACCCATATGGGTTTTCAGAAGTTAATCAAATTATTAAAGCATTAAATACTCACAGTGGAAAACAATTTTTTTCAAAAAATTATCAAATAAATATTGATCGAGAATATATTTTAATCTCTAAATTTTCAAAAGAGTGTGTGTCGTTTGAGATTTCAGAAAATCAGCATAAGATCAGCACTCCATTTACTATGGAATTATCAAAATCAACTGATAGAAAAGTAGCAAAAGATCGTGTTAAAGCAAAACTAGATTTTGATAAGTTGAAATTTCCATTAGTTTTAAGAAAATGGAAAAAAGGTGATAAATTCATACCTCTTGGAATGCAAACTTTTAAAAAGTTAAGTGATTTTTTTATTGATAAAAAATATTCTCTTATTGCAAAACAACAACAATGGATATTGTGCTCTGCTGATGATATTATTTGGATTGTTGGAGATAGAATTGATGATAGATTTAAGATTACTACTCAGACAAAAAATGTGTACATTGCAGAAATTTTAAAAGACAAATAAATGTTAGAATTTGATTTTATAGAAAAGCAGTATTTGGGGCTTAATAAAATGTCATTGACCAGAAGAATGTCTTTGGCAATTTTTTGTTTTATTGCTTATTATTGGCGTGAAAACCATGATAAAGCAGGAGAGTTGTACTTTTTTATTGGGATTGGGATTATGGTAATTTCAATGTTACTTTTTTTCATTTTACATTTTGAAACTAAAGTAATAAATGGTAGCATAATTTTGGACGGACTTTGGACGTCTAGAAAAGTTAAGATAGACACAGCTAGTATTGTATCAGCTAAAAAAGTAAAATACAGCAAATATTTTTTGAATCGTTCCGTTTATAATTTACATTTAAAAGGAACAATTCGTTTTTATACAAGAGGAGTTGATGCTGTTGAATTGATTGATAAAGATGACTTAATCTATCTTATTGGGAGTCAAAAAGCAGAAGAGTTAGCAAGAGTAATAAATATCAAGTTAAAGAAATAATGAAAAGATTATTAGTCGTATTATTTACATTGATGAGTGTAGTCGTTTCTGCACAAATCTTTAATCCAGTAGAGTGGGAATTCTCTCAAAAACAACTTTCTGATACTGAAATTGAATTGCAATTTAAAGCTAGTATTGAAGATCATTGGCATTTATATTCTCAAGACATAGAGGCTGATGGGCCTGTGCCGACTGAATTTACTTTTACAACAACTGATGGTTTTGAGTTAGTTGGTAATATGCAAGAGGGTGAGCCGTTAGAAGAATTCGATCCAAACTTTGATATGATATTGAAGTACTTTGGGAATGAAGCTATTTTTACTCAGAAAGTAAAAGTTATTTCTGCTACTGACTTTAAATTGGATGGAAATGTTTATTTTATGGTTTGTGATGAGGCACAATGTTTGCCGCCAGAAGAAGTAGAATTCTCTTTTGATATAAAAGGAGTTGATGGAGGAGAGCCTGTGTCTGGCACTAAAGATTCTTCTGATGAAAAAGAAGTAAAAAGCATGTGGGCTTTATTCTTTATTGCATTTTTTAGTGGTTTTGCAGCACTGCTAACACCTTGTGTTTTTCCTATGATTCCTATGACAGTTTCGTTTTTTACTAAGCAATCAAAAACAAAAGCCAAAGGAATTGCAAATGCTATTATTTACGGACTTTCAATCATAGTTATATATGTTGCTTTAGGGGTTGGAGTTTCATCAATTTTTGGAGCAGATTCCTTAAATAATATGGCAACTAATGTGTATTTTAATATTGGGTTCTTTCTATTATTAATAATTTTTGGAGCCTCTTTTTTAGGTGCTTTTGAAATTCAATTACCTGCATCTTGGACAAATAAATCTGTAGAGGCAGAAGGGAAAGGTGGCTTGATTGGTATCTTTTTTATGGCATTTACCCTAGCATTGGTTTCATTCTCATGTACTGGTCCTATTGTTGGGACATTATTAGTTGAAGCTGCTACAGGAGGGTATATGGGGCCAATAATTGGTATGTTAGGTTTTTCATTAGCTATAGCATTGCCATTTGCATTATTTGCAGCTTTCCCAGCATGGTTAAATTCTTTGCCACAATCAGGTGGATGGTTAAATTCGGTCAAAGTAACCTTAGGATTTCTAGAGATTGCTTTAGCTTTTAAATTCTTATCTAATGCTGATTTAGTAATGCAAACACATTGGTTGGAGCGTGAGTTATTTATTGCAATTTGGATTATGATTTTCGGGCTGTTGACTATGTACCTTTTAGGGTTCTTAAAATTTGCTCATGATTCGGATTTAAAACACATTTCAGTAAGTCGTTTGAGTGTTGCAATTTTAACAGGGACTTTAACTTTATACATGATTCCAGGTTTATGGGGAGCACCTTTAAAAATTATTAATGCATTTCCGCCTCCAATGCAATATAGCGAATCGCCATTTGGAGTAGGAAATTCTCAAGGAGGTGGGGTTGTTTCAAATGTTCATGAGGAAGATGGGCAGCATTTAGGCCCTCAAGGAATTATGGTTTTCCATGATTATGATGAAGGGATGTCTCATGCTAAAAAAGTTAGTTTACCAGTTGTTGTTGATTTTACGGGTTGGGCTTGCGTAAATTGCAGAAAAATGGAAGAACAAGTTTGGTCGGATGCAAATGTAAAAAGTATGCTTTCTACTGATGTTGTGCTTATTTCACTTCATGTTGATGAAAGAGAAGAGCTTCCTGAAAGTGATAAATATGAAACTACTTTAGCAGGGAAAAATAAAAAAGTAAAAACTACTGGTGATAAATGGATGGTGTTGCAAGCCAATACCTATAATACTAACTCTCAACCTTATTATGTATTCTTAAATAATGATGGAGAACAAATGGTTGAAGCGGCTAATTACCAAGATTACGGTACAGTTGAACTATTTACAGATTGGTTAAATAGAGGGCTTAAAGAATTTAATAGATAAATAAAAGAACTATGGCAAAAAAGAAAATTATTACTAAAAAGTCAGAGGATTTTTTAGAAAAATATTTAAATAATCCATCACCTACAGGCTTTGAAAGTGGTGGCCAGAAAATGTGGTTAGATTATATTTCACCATATATTGATGAGCATTTTGTAGATACTTATGGTACAGTAGTTGGGGTAATAAATCCTGAAGCAAAATATAAAGTTGTAATTGAGGCACATGCTGATGAAATTTCATGGTTTGTGCATTACATTACTAAAGAGGGATATATTTATTTAAGAAGAAATGGCGGTTCTGATCATCAGATAGCTCCCTCTAAAAGAGTAAACATTCATACTAAAAAAGGTATGGTTAAAGCTGTATTTGGTTGGCCAGCTATCCATACCAGAACTGCAGGAACTGAAAAATCCCCAAAGCTTGATAATATCTTTTTGGATTGTGGTTGTGCATCAAAAGAAGAAGTGGAGGAATTAGGAATTCATGTTGGTTGTGTGGTTACTTATGAAGATGAGTTCATGATTTTAAATAAGAATTTTTATGTAGGCAGGGCTTTGGATAATCGTATTGGTGGGTTTATGATTGCTGAGGTGGCACGTTTACTAAAAGAAAATAAAGTAAAATTACCATTCGGATTATACATTACAAACTCTGTACAGGAAGAGGTTGGTTTGAAAGGGGCGCAAATGATTGTGGATACGATAAGGCCTGATGTGGCGATTGTAACTGATGTGTGCCATGACACGGGCACACCAATGATAAATAAAATTAAGCAAGGTGATACTAAATGTGGTGCAGGTCCGGTATTGACGTATGGTCCGGCAGTGCAAAACAATTTGTTAGAACTAATTATTACTGCAGCTGAAAAGAATAAAATTCCTTTCCAAAGAGCGGCAGCTTCTCGTGCTACAGGTACTGACACTGATGCTTTTGCTTATTCAACTGGTGGGGTGGCTTCTTCATTAATATCACTTGCACTAAGGTATATGCACACTACAGTTGAGAGTGTACATAAGAATGATGTGGAAAATGTAATCCGATTGATTTATGAATCGCTACAGAAGATTAAAAATAATCATGATTTTAGATATTTGAAATAAAACTTAAGGAGCTGAAAAGCTCCTTTTTTTATAACCTTATTTTTATTATTTTTGAGCAACTAATTTAAAACATAAAAAATGGATACAAATCTTATTTTCGGCAACATAGTTTATATTGTTATTGCTATTTTCTTATTGAAAGGTTCGATATATATGGTGAAACAAAAAACATCAGTTGTTATTGAGCGTTTAGGTAAATTTCAAAAAGTATCTCGAGCAGGTCTGCATTTTAAAATCCCCTTAATTGATAGCATTGCAGGTAATGTAAACCTTAGAGTAAGAGAATTACCTGTCGAGGTGGAAACTAAAACTAAGGATGATGTATTTGTTAAGGTGGTGGTTTCTGTTCAGTTTTTTGTGGTGGATACTAGTGAGGGCATTGCAAACTCATTTTATAAATTAAATAATGCAGAACATCAAATACAATCTTATGTATTTGATTCTATTCGTTCGGAAGTACCTATGATGGAACTAGATGCAGTATTTGCTGAGAAAGATAAAATTGCGATATCGGTTAAATCTGAACTTTCCGAAACTATGAAACAATTTGGTTTCGATTTTACAAAAGCGTTAGTTACGGATATTGATCCTGATGCTAAGGTTAAGCAATCTATGAATGAGATAAATGCTGCTAAGCGTATGAAAGAAGCTGCAAAAGAAGAAGCTGCAGCAGCCAAAATTAGAGTTGTAGCAGCAGCTGAGGCTGATATGGAAAGTAAGCGATTAGCAGGGGAAGGAATAGCCTTACAAAGGATTGCAATTGCTAATGGATTGAAGGAGTCAGTTGCTGAGGTGAAGTTAGCTATGGAGGACCATGTTACCAGCCAAGATGTAATGAATATGCTCTTTATGACGCAACATTATGAAACGGTTGCTAAGCTTTCTGAAAATAATACGAGCACAATATTTATGCCGTATTCTCCTGATAATGTAGGTGACTTGCAAATGCAAATTCAAAGCAGTTTGTTGGCAGTTGATGAAATGAAAAAAAAGAATAAATAGTTAAATTATAAAAACTACTCAAATATTTACAAGTAAAAGAACAATCGATTAATAAGAAAATAAGATTATGAAAAAAATACTAATTATATTAACTTTCTTATTAGTGTTTTTTAATTTAAAGATTCTTTTCGCTCAAGATATTATCTATAATTTTAATAATGAAAATAATTTAAAAGAATGGATGATTGTTAATGATGATGTAATGGGTGGTGTATCTACAAGTAATTTAAGCATAAACAAAGATAGTAATGGAGTTTTTGGAGGAAAAATATCTACAGCTTATAATGGGGGTTTTGCTTCCGTAAGGTATAATTGCAAAAGAATCTATATTAAGGAAAAAAAGAACATCAAATTAAATATAAAAGGAGATAAAAAGGAATATCAATTGAGAATTAAAGCTAATACTAATGATTATTACTCTTATATACAACCATTTAAAACTACAGGTAAATGGGAAGAAATAACTATTCCTTTAAAAGAAATGTATGCATCTTTTCGTGGCAGAAGATTAGATGTTAAAAATTTTAATAATGATTATATCGAACAAATTACTTTTCTTTTTGGCAATAACAAAAATGAAAGTTTCAATCTTATAATTGATAGTATAACTATTCAGTAAATTAAACAAAAAACTAAGATTATGATTAAACTAATTTCCTGTTATTGCTTACGTTAATGTTATACTTATCCTCATGTATAAAAGCCACTCAACTAAAGATATGCTAGATTTAATTTTGTAGATTGGAGGTGTTTAGGAGTTTTACACTTCTTTATGCCTAAAACAATCAACAGTGTGGTCATTAACCATGCCCATAGCTTGCATGTGGGCGTATAAAAATAGTTGAGCCTATAAACTTAAACCCTCTACCTTTTAAGTATTTAGATATTTTATCAGATAAAGGAGTATTGGCAGGCATTTCTCTTATTGAGCTAAAGTTGTTTTTATTAGTTTGCAATCTACAAAATCCCAAATGTATTTACTAAAGGTTCCAAACTCTTTTTGCACTTCCATAAAAGCAATAGCATTAGTTTTGGCCGCTTTTATTTTTCGCATATTTCTTATTATCCCAGTATCTAGTTTTAATTCCGCTAGTTTTTCATCCGAGTAATTCGCAATTTTTTGAAAATCAAAATTATCAAAAGCTGTATGAAAATTTTCTCTTTTTCTAAGGATGGTTATCCAACTAAGTCCCGCTTGGAAGGTTTCTAAGAGTAGAAATTCAAATATTTTGGTGTCTTCATAAATTGGAACACCCAATTCTTTGTCATGATACTCAATATATAGTGCGTGATTTTTAAGCTAGTTGCATTTCTTTTTATTAGATGTATCCATTTTCTTTTAATCGATATCTTAGGTTGTTTCTAATGTTTATCCAATATAAATTATAATCAGCAATATGATAATTTTTCATGCGGTAAAAACGGGCAAAAGGAATTTTTATGGGTTTTATCCAAACAACTCCATTATGATTGTATGCCGCTATCGATTTTGGATAATAGATTTTATGGTTTGGGAAAAGAATTCCTAGATGATTTTCATTTTGAGACACCAAGTTGTCTGTTTCCCAGCTGATAGGATTTACACATAAAATACTGTCAGACACTTCCCAATCTACTGGAAAATATCCTTCTGCTAACGTACGCCAAGAAAGAAAGCAATTCAACTGATTAGGCGATATGCAAGGGGGTAATTCTTTATGGAATTGTTTGATTGGCATTCCTGGAAGGTAACTAATAAGTAGTAAACTTCTCATACTATCATTTTCAAGAATTATTTCCTTTAACAATCTTTCTGCATGATTGGTGCCTTGACTATGTCCGGCAATTATAAATTTATTTCCTTTATTGTAATTTTGCCAATAATACATAAATGCATTTTTCACATCTAAATAGGCAAGCTCAAAGGCCTGTAATCCATTTTCTAAATCGTAATACGATTGAATGTGCATTTGCCTATAATGTGGTGCATAAATATTTGCAATACCTAAAAAAACACTTGCTTGATTTTGTATAGCTGTATTTCCAATTTCCTTATTTAGTTTTTTATCATTTATATCTGCATTCCAGCTATTACCTTTTAAATAAAGCGTAGGGTGAATAAAGAAAGCATCTATATTAGGATTTTCTTTGTTTAAGGTGTCTAGGTATTTTTTTGGTAAACTAGCATACTTTCTTTTCTTCTCTGGATGTTCTACCCAATGGTTTATTTTTGAATAATTTGGAAATTCTCCTGATGATTTTGTATCAAAAGCTCCAGTTGGAATATCACTCTTATGAGGGAGAATTGTATAAGTTTTACAAGCGTTAATATTTAGAAATAAGGTAAAATAAAACAGATGTCTGATTATATTCTTCACCTTGTTACCTGCCGTGACATTTCTTAAATTTTTTACCACTTCCACAAGGGCAAGGTGCATTACGCTCTACTTTTTCTTCTGCTCTTACGGGCTGTATTTTTTGTTTTGGTTTTCCTGCTTGCTGTGGAGCATTTCCTATATTTTCCGGTCGGCTAGTTTGGTGATTTTCGACTCTATGCTTATCTTCTTGAACAGATGATTGTGTAGGTAAACCTGACTTAATTAAGAATGAAACAATATCTTTATTTACTTTATCTATCAATGTTTTAAATAAATTGAAGGATTCAAATTTGTAAATTAAAAGAGGATCTTTCTGCTCATAACTGGCTGTTTGTACAGCCTGTTTCAAATCATCCATTTCACGCAAATGCTCTTTCCAGATATCATCAATTATAGCAAGCGTTACACTTTTTTCAATTGCTTCAGCAATATTTCCCCCTTCTGTTTCATGTGCTTCTTTTAGGTTCGTTACTACCTGCAAAGTTTTTAATCCATCAGTAAATGGGATAACTATGTTCTCATAAGTTGCCGACTGATTTTCGTACACATCTTTAATTACTGGGTAAGCTTGCCTTGCTATTGAAGTAGATTTATTTTGATACGAACTGTAACAACTTTCATATACTTTTTCTATAATCTCTTGTGATGATAAATCAGCAAATTCTGTTTCATTAATTGGACTTTCAGTTGCTAATAGTCTAATTAAATCTAACTTGAAAGTACCATAATCTTTTGCCTCATGTAGCTCTTCAACGATACTTTCACAAGTATCATAAATCATATTCGAAACATCAAGCGAGAGTCTATCTCCATGCAAAGCATGCCTTCTTTTCTTGTAGATCACCTCTCTTTGTTGATTCATTACATCATCATACTCTAACAATCTTTTTCTTGTTCCAAAGTTATTTTCTTCAACTTTCTTTTGCGCTCTTTCAATGGATTTACTTACCATAGAATGCTGAATGACCTCTCCTTCTTCAAGTCCCATTCTGTCCATTAATTTTGCAATTCTTTCTGATCCAAAAAGTCGCATCAACTTATCTTCCAAAGAAACATAGAATTGCGATGAACCTGGATCTCCTTGCCTTCCTGCTCTTCCTCTTAGCTGTCTATCAACCCTTCTTGAATCGTGTCTTTCAGTACCAATAATTGCTAATCCTCCAGCAGCTTTTACTTCATCGGAAAGTTTAATATCGGTACCTCTACCAGCCATATTTGTTGCAATTGTAACTGCTGATTTGTTACCAGCTTCAGCTACAATATCGGCTTCTCTTTGATGCATTTTTGCATTAAGAACATTGTGCTTAATGCCTCTTCTCCTTAGTATTGTGCTTAGTAATTCTGATATTTCAACTGATGTGGTACCTACTAAAATTGGTCTTCCTTGCTCAGTTAATGTGACAATATCTTCAATTACAGCATTGTATTTTTCCCTGTTTGTTTTGTATACCAAATCATCTTTATCATCTCTTTGAATTGGTCTGTTTGTAGGGATTGCAACTACATCTAGTTTGTAGATTTCCCAGAATTCGCCCGCTTCAGTTTCAGCAGTACCAGTCATTCCAGCAATCTTATTATACATTCTGAAATAGTTTTGCAGTGTAACTGTTGCGTAAGTTTGTGTGGCAGCTTCAATTTTCACGCTTTCTTTTGCTTCTATCGCTTGGTGTAGCCCATCAGAATATCTTCTACCATCCATTATACGACCGGTTTGCTCATCAACAATTTTTACTTTGTTATCCATCACTACATACTCAACATCTTTTTCAAAAAGTGTGTATGCTTTTAGTAATTGATTAATTGTATGTACCCTTTCACTTTTTATTGCATAATCTCTTAATACACCATCTTTAGCTGCAGCTTTTTCAGTGTCGGATTGAGCTGATTTATCAATTTCAGCAATATTTCCACCAACATCAGGTAGAATAAAAAATTCTTTATTTTCTGTAGAACTAGTCATTAATTCCAATCCTTTTTCAGTTAGTTCAATAGAGTTAGATTTTTCATCAATTACAAAATAGAGTTCTTCATCAACTAGATGCATTTCTTTATTTTGATCTTGCATGTAGTAATTCTCAGTTTTTTGCAATTGTGCTCTTACACCATCTTCTGATAAAAACTTGATAAGTGCTTTGTTTCTTGGCAATCCTCTAAAAGCTCTTAAAAGGCTAATACCTCCTTTTTCTGAGTTACCTTCTTTTAACAGTTTCTTAGCATCAGAAATTACGGTAGTAATAAATTTTCTTTGCGCATTTACAAGTTGATCAACCTTATGTTTGTATTCGTTAAATTCGTGTTTCTCTCCTTGGGGAGTTGGTCCTGAAATAATAAGTGGCGTTCTTGCATCATCAATAAGAACAGAATCTACTTCATCAACAATAGAATAATGTAATTTTCTTTGCACTAAATCTTCAGGTCGTTTTGCCATATTATCTCTTAGATAATCAAAGCCAAATTCGTTATTTGTGCCATAAGTAATATCAGATAGATAGGCTTTTCTTCTCTCATCAGAATTAGGCTGATGATTGTCTATACAATCTATGCTTAATCCATGAAATTGGAATAATGGCCCCATCCATAACGCATCCCTTTTTGCTAGGTAATTATTTACAGTTACTAGATGCACGCCTAACCCAGTAAGTGCATTTAAATAGATTGGTAGTGTTGCGGATAATGTCTTCCCTTCACCTGTTTGCATCTCAGCAATTTTTCCTTGATGCAATACAATCCCTCCGATTAACTGAACATCATAATGTATCATGTCCCATTTGATCTCTGTTCCTGCCGCATCCCAAGTTGTTTGATAAGTTGCAATATCTCCATTAATGCTTACAAAATCTTTTGTGGCAGCTAATTCTGTGTCATTTTTGTTTGCAGTTACATCAATGCTTTTATTTTCTGCAAATCTTTTTGCAGTTTCTTTTACAACTGCAAAGGCTTGTGGTAAAACTGTATTTAGAATTTTTTCTATTTTATCAATTACAGTTTGTTCTAATACATCAATTTCTTTATAAAGTTCTTCTTTTTCTTCTGTTTTAGTTTCGGTAAGGTTTGATTTCTCTTTTAGAGTTTCAATCTTAGATTTTTCTTCACTAATAAAATCAGAGATCTGGTTTTTAAATTCAGTAGTCTTTTTTCTTAATTCATTATTTGATAAAGAACTTAATTTAGAAAACTCCTCATTAATCTTATCAACTAAAGGTGTTATTTCCTTAACATCCTTATCATATTTGTTCCCAAATAATTTACCTAATATGCCTAATAAACCTGCCATTTGTATTTTTTAATTTAAAGGAGTAAAGTTAATTTTTTACAAGAGTATACAAAATAAAAAAAGGTCGAATTCGACCTTTTTTATTAATATTCATCTTCATTAAAGAAGAAATCATCTTTAGTTGGGTAATCGGGCCAAATATCTTCAATAGTATCCCATTGCATTCCTAACTCTTCTTCTACCAATTCTTGCAAATTTTCAACTACTTCCATTGGTGCTCCTGATCTTATTGCAAAATCGACTAACTCATCTTTTGTTGCCGGCCACGGTGCATCTTCTAGTTTAGATGCTAATTCTAAAGTCCAATACATTTCTTCTTTTTTAAATCTTTTGCAAAAGTATATGTTTTATTGAATTGAGAGTTAAATTGTTAATTTTTTTGCCACACTATTTCTGTGCCGCCATTATCTTTTAAAATAGCTCTAGAAAGTACAAACAAATAATCAGACAACCTGTTTAAATATTGCAGATGTAATATGTCAATTTCTGATGTTTTACTTAGATTAACTAAACTACGCTCAGCTCTCCTACAAACTGTTCGTGCAATATGGCATTTAGATGTAGTAGGGTGACCAGAAGGAAGAATAAAATTCTTTAACATGGGCAATGATTCTTCCATTTTATCTATTGCTTTTTCCAACATTTCAATGTTTTTGGCTGTAATATTGGGTAAATTAATTATACTTTTTTTACCGTCAAATGAAATTACTGAACCTAAATTGAAAAGTTGATTTTGAATGTTTAATAAAATTTCTTTATGAAATTCTTTTAAATCTTGATCATAAATATTTCCAATAAATGAGTTGAGCTCATCAATTGTTCCGTAACAATCTAATCTTACATGATCTTTGTCAACTATACTGCCTCCATGTAATTGTGTTTGTCCTTTATCTCCCTTTTTAGTGTATACTTTCATGATTTAGAATTTAATGGTAAAATTTTCTTTGCTTAATTCTGATTTTATAAAAACAACTCCAACAAAAAATAAATCAATTGTTAATGTAGTTTTTTGGTGCCTCTTAATGTAATTCCAAGCATTCTCCATCCCCTCTGACCAATGAATATCATCAAATATAAAAATAGTGTCATTGTTAGCGTATTTCAAGCACTTCTCAAAATAATCAATAGTTGGTTTTTCTTGATGATTTCCATCAATAAAAGCTAAATCTACAGTTTTAATTTTTTCAAGTTTAGCTTCTAGTGTGGTATTAAAATCTCCTAAAGTGATAGATGTGTTCTTCGTATTTAATTTCTTAAAATTTTGTTGCGCAACTTTTGCTGTTTCAGGGCAGCCTTCAAAAGTATGAACTTGAGATTCTTTATTTGCTTGTGCTAAATAAAGCGTACTTATTCCTAGTGATGTTCCTAGTTCTAAAATATTTTTTGGTTTATAAAACTGAGTTATTCTATAAAGTAGTTTCCCAAATTTTGAATTCTTTGCAGAATTCTTTGCAATATCTTTAACTTTTCTTGAGTTATTATTATTAACATGGCTTCCTGCTCCAAAATCAGTAATTTTTATTATATCATCTGATTTGATTAAATCCCTTCTTAACTGCTCAATATTTTTGCAGTTTTGGTCATCAGATTTTTTATTTAGAACCATTGTGATAAACTCATATAAAAAAGGAGCCTGTGCACTGTGTTTATTTTTTGCTGTAAAAAAATACTTAATATATCTAAAAATGAGTTGCAATGCTTTCATGGGTTCAAAAGTACATTTTATTGTGCACAATTCACACAAAATTTCTATGTGGACGAATCATTAAAATACCTCAAGGAATATTTTGTTTACATTTATAGCATGTGCTGAAATTAGCATCTTTAATTTTGTGTTGCATTATCTATATTTGCTGCATTTTATTTTCTGCTTACCTAAGAGCTGATTCAACTACACATTTATTATTGATAGCATCTCTGCGTGACATTCTCTCAATTGAATTTTCAGTTGCAATTGGCTCACAAAGCTTAGTATACTTGGCTGTCTTTTTTTGTGTTTCGTCCATCAAGGCAAATGTATAGTTTTTTTACTGTATTTTTGCATAATGATTATCGTTACAGGCGCAGCAGGTTTTATTGGTTCCGTTTTAGTTGGCAAGCTAAATTCATTAGACAAGTTAAACTTAATATTAGTTGATGATTTTTCAAATGATGAGAAAAACAAAAACCTGTATAATAAGCAGTTTACTCAACAGATTGATCGTTCAGAATTTCTAAATTGGTTTATGAATAATGCTGAATCAGTTGCTGAATTTTATCATATTGGTGCTAGAACTGATACTACAGAGTTTAATGTTGAGATATTTAATGAGTTGAACCTGAATTATACTAAGCAATTATGGAATATTTGTGCTGACAATAGCATTCCTTTTGTGTATGCTTCCTCAGCAGCTACTTATGGTATGGGAGAGTTTGGGTTTGAGGATAATCATGATATTATTAATGATTTAGTTCCATTAAATCCTTATGGGGAATCAAAAAATGATTTTGATAAATGGGCTATAAAACAAAAGTCAGACCCTCCATTTTGGGCAGGTTTTAAGTTTTTTAATGTTTATGGGCCTAATGAATTTCATAAAAGCAGAATGGCTTCAGTAATTTCACATGCTTTTCGTCAAATTTCAGTTAGTAATGGAATGAAACTTTTTAAATCGCATAACGCTAAATATAAAGATGGGGAACAATTACGTGATTTTATTTATGTAAAGGATGTAGTTGAAGTATTGGTTTTTATGATGGAGAGCAAAAAGCAAAGCGGAATTTATAATCTTGGAAGTGGGAAAGCAAGGACTTTTAAAGATTTAGTTGAGGCAACTTTCTCTGCTATGAATATCAAAAGTGACATTTCATATATAGATACTCCCATTGATATTAGAGATAAATACCAATATTTTACTGAGGCAGATATGCAAAAATTAAAAACGGTGGGTTATAAAAACTCCTTTACGAATTTAGAAGATGGAGTAAAGGATTATGTTCAGAACTATCTGATTGACAAGAAGTATTACTAGAGCTGTGCTCTCAATTTTACTAAAAATCCCCTGATATCTTTCAGGTGATTTACAATTTCAATATTGTTAATTGTATCTTCTTTATTTTCTTTAAGTTTCATTTTAGCACCTTCTAAAGTAAACCCTCTTTCTTTTATTAAATGATAAATAATTTGAAGGTTTTTTATGTCTTTTGGAGTAAACAATCTGTTACCTTTTTTATTTTTTTTTGGTGTTAAAATATCAAATTCTTTCTCCCAAAATCGGATAGCAGAAATATTTAACTCAAACATTTTAGCAACTTCACCTATTTTGTAAAATAGTTTTTCTTTTGGTAAATTATTAAAATCCATTAATCAAATGATTGATTATTTTGAGAAGAAATTTCTAACATCTTTTCATACTCATCAGGATTTAAATCATTGTAGTAGAAGTTAACAGGATTTATTTTTCTACCATCTTTATGAACTTCATAATGAAGGTGAGGAGCAACTGAAGTTCCTGTACTTCCAACATATCCAATAACATCACCTCTTTTAACTTTTTGCCCTTTTTTCACAATGTATTTTTTCATGTGAGCGTAAAGCGTTTTGTATCCATATCCATGGTCAATAACTACATGATTGCCATATCCTCTTCTACTTCTTCTTACTTTATGTATTTTACCATCGCCTGTAGCATAAATAGGCGTTCCACTTTTTGCAGAGAAGTCCATTCCAGTATGTAGTTTTCTAGTTTTGTATATTGGATGTATTCTATAACCCCATCCACTTGCCATTCGGCTTAAATCTTTATTCGAAACTGGTTGTATGGCAGGAATTGCAGCAAGCATATCGGCTTTATTTTTTGCTAATTCAATAATATCATCAAAGGATTTTGACTGAATATAAAGTTGTTTAGTGATCTGATCAAGTTTCTTGCTCGTTTCAACTATTAGTTCAGTATTTTTAAATCCATTTAATTCTTGATACCTATTTACGCCACCATATCCCGCTTTTCTGATTGAAGATGGAATTGGGTCTGCTTCAAAAATTACTCTATAAATGTTGTCATCACGCTTTTGAATATCATCTAGAACAAGCTCAACTTGTGACAACTTATCTTGCACTAAATCATATTGAGTGGTAAGTTGTGCAATCTCTCTATTAAGAGTTTTTTCTTTAGGGCTATCAAAAAATTGAAAGAAAACCAAAACCATTACAAGTCCTAAAAATGCACTTCCCATCAGTAAGTAAAACATTTGTTTTAACTTATTTAAACTATTAAGTTCAATTCGTTTGTAACTTAGTGATTTAGTATCGTAATAATATTTTACCTTAGCCATCTTAAAATTATTGTACAAATTTACTTATTTTGCATTAGATAAAGCATGAAATAGTGCTGATTTCTTACAACTTATTGTGAATTGTAAAATTAACAACAGAAAATGAAAGCCAATACACTCAGAGCTCTATACTTAGATTTCTTTAAATCAAAGCAACATAAACTTGTTTCATCAGCACCTATGGTGGTAAAAAATGACCCTACATTAATGTTTACAAATGCAGGGATGAATCAATTTAAAGATGTCTTTTTAGGATATTCTGATCCTAAAAATTTAAGAATAGTAAATTCACAAAAATGTTTGAGAGTTTCGGGTAAGCATAATGATTTGGAGGAAGTAGGGCATGATACTTACCATCATACCATGTTTGAAATGTTGGGGAGTTGGAGTTTTGGTGATTACTTTAAAGAAGATGCAATAAATTGGGCTTGGGAATTTCTTATTGAAGTTTGCAAGCTAGATAAAGACCGGATTTATGTTACTGTTTTTGAAGGCGCTAAAGAAGATGGGTTAGATAAAGATAATGAAGCATTTAATAAGTGGAGGAACCACCTTCCTGAAGATAGAATTCTAAATGGAAATAAAGAGGACAACTTTTGGGAAATGGGGGAGACAGGACCTTGTGGACCTTGTTCTGAAATCCATTTTGATAATAGGAATAATGAAGAAAGAGCAAAAGTTAATGGTATCAACTTAGTAAATGAAGACCATCCACAAGTTATTGAAATCTGGAATTTAGTATTTATGCAATACATTAGAATTTCTGATGGTAGTTTAAAGCCTTTACCAAATTCTCATGTTGATACTGGAATGGGATTTGAAAGGCTGGCTATGATAATGCAAGGGGTGCAGTCAAATTATGATACTGATATTTTTCAGCCAATAATTCAAGCTATTGCTAAAAAAGCAGAACTGCAATATGGAGAAAATCAAAAGCAAGATATTGCAATGCGAGTTATTGCAGATCATATAAGAGCAATTTCATTTTCAATTGCTGACGGACAATTGCCATCCAATGTAAAAGCAGGTTATGTTATAAGAAGGATTTTAAGAAGAGCAGTTAGGTATGCTTATACTTTTTTAAACCTTAAAACTTCATTTATGTATGAATTGGTTGCTGTACTTTCTGATCAAATGGGAGTGCAGTTTGAAGAATTAAAAGCTCAAAAAGATTTGATACAAAAAGTAGTAAAAGAGGAAGAAGAATCTTTCTTAAGAACTCTTGAAGATGGCTTAAAAAGGATAGGGCAAATCACTAAAAATGTAAAAGGAGAGATATCAGGAAAGCAAGTTTTTGAACTTTATGATACTTATGGTTTCCCTGCTGACTTAACAGCTCTTATTTTAAGTGAGCAAAACTTAGCTTTTAGTCAAGAGGAATTTGATGTTGCTATGCAAGAACAAAAAGATAGGTCAAAACAAGCGGGTAAAATTGCAAAAGGAGATTGGACGGTTCTGATAGCAGATGAAAAAGAAGAATTTGTTGGCTATAAAAACTTAGAAACTGAATTTAAAATCACTAGATACAGAAAAGTTACTTCAAATGATGGGAAAAAATATCAGTTGGTGTTTAATTTAACACCATTTTATCCTGAAAGTGGAGGGCAAGTTGGTGATACTGGAACAATTTCATCTGGAAGTGAATCAATAAATATTGTTGACACTAAGAAGGAAAACAAGTTAATTGTTCATTTTGTTGATAAGTTACCAAATGATGTTAATGAAAAATTTTCAGCAAAAGTAAATGCAATTGACAGAAAAGCATCTGAAAGAAATCATACTGCAACTCATTTATTGCACGAAAGTTTGCGAGATATTTTAGGAGAGCATGTAGTTCAAAAAGGCTCATTAGTAAATCCACTTTATTTACGTTTTGATTTTACTCATTTTTCAAAAATTGAAAAAGCTAATTTAGATATGATAGAAGCAGATGTAAATGCTAAAATTTTAGCTAATATCATTTTGGATGAACATATTAATTTGCCACTTAAAAAAGCTGAGGATATGGGGGCTATTATGTTATTTGGCGAAAAATATGAAGAGGTTGTGCGTGTGATTCAGTTTAGTTCTTCTAAGGAGTTGTGTGGTGGAACCCATGTAAATGCTACTGGAGAAATTGGGCTTTTTAAAATCCTTTCGGAAGGATCTGCTGCATCAGGAATTAGAAGAATAGAAGCAATTACTGGAGTGAATGCGATGGATTATCTTAATAATAAGGAAACTTTATTAAATGAAATAGGTGGGCTAGTTAAAAATAAGGATTTGAAAAAGGGGGTAGAGAAGTTAATCACAACAAATAAAGCTTTAGAAAAACAAATCAGTACTCTTAAAAAAGCCAATGCAGGAAATGTAAAAGATAATTTATTGAGCTCAGTAGTAGAGGTAAACGGAATTCGTTTTATTGCACAAGAAGTTGATATGGATGCAGAGGATATGAAGAATGTTTCGTTTTCACTTAGAAAAGAAGAGAACTTAGCTATGGTGTTAGGCACTAAGCATGGTGAAAAAGCACTTTTAACGGTTATGCTAACTGATGATTTAGTTGCTAAAGGAATGAATGCAGGAGCAATGATAAGTGAAATTGCAATCGAAATAACTGGAGGTGGTGGCGGACAGCCTTTCTTTGCTACTGCTGGTGGTACTAAACTAAGTGGTATAGTAGATGCTTTGGAAAAAGCAAAAGAAATATTAGGATAATAAAAAAGCCAGCTTTTAACTGGCTTTTTTTAATGTTTAAGAATTTTTTACCTTAGAATCTGTAAGAAAGACCAAAATTGAAAGATCCTTCTCTGTTTCCATCAGCATCTTCACTTGTAGGCATAGTGTAATTTGGCTCTACATATAGGCCATTCCATACATTAAAAGCAAAACCTACGCCTATACTCATGTCTTCTGCGTCATCACCGGGCATTGTTAATGATGCATAAGCACCTTCCACCTGAGCAATGCTGTAACGAGCAAAAATATCATAAGTTCCTTCACCATTAGCATCATCACCACCATTTGCAAGACCTACAGTGATCATATCATTTACCATGTATCCGATTCCCAAGTTTGTGGTAATCTTGTCCATGTTTTCTTCTTGGTCCCCATCATAAGTTGTTACGACCATAAACTGTGCAGATGCTACTAATGTTGAGAATGCAACAACTGCGGTTAATAATAATTTTTTCATTTTTTTATTTTTTTAAATGATTAATAATGGCCGCAAGATAGCAAAGCAATTTTTAATACTTACAAATTGTTATTTACACTTATGCACACAAATTTGTTAATTGCTAGATTTAGTTCATAAAAAAAGGGCTGCAAAAAGCAGCCCTTTAATATATTGTTTATTGTGTAAATATTATAAACCTACATTTAAAGTTAACCACATGTACTTAACTTCATTATCATCAACCATTGATAAGTGTAATCCAGCATTATCATTTAATGAATAACCTAAAGAAATTTCAGTAGCATCTGTGTCAACTGCTTCATCCATAGAGTTTGTTACATTATGCATAGTTGCCCCTAAAGAGATTCCAGACATTTTGTAAGTTATTCCATAAGATAACAATTCAGCACCTGCACCTAAATAACCTATATTACCAGTTGTCATCCATGAACCATCCATGTTAGTACCAGCCATATTGAAGTCACCATCCTCACCATAAACTGTTTGTGAAGCATGAACTCCCATATCATCATTTACAGCATAAGTTAAGCCGATAACTCTCATTTCATTTTCATCAAAGTCTGAATTCATAGAAGCAGATATTCCAGCACCCATTACTTCACCACTAATGTCAATACCAGTTGCAGCATTATCACCAGATTCACCATCTGTAGTTGTAGTCATGTATACTAAGTTTACATTCCATCCAGAAAACTCACCACCTGCATTAAGGAACATATTACCATTACTACCGTCTGCTACTCCATTTTCGTCTGCACCTCCCATGTTGTTAGAAGCATAACCAATAGTAACGTCAGCCATGTCAAGATCTAAACCAATCTTGAATCCATCCCAAGTAGTTCTGTTAGTTCCCCAATCGTTAGAAGAAATTAAAGCACCTGAACCATAGTTTAATGCTTGACGACCAGCAGTTACATTAGCGTAACCCATTACATCAGTAGAAGCATATGCCTCAAAGATATTCATTGTTATCTCACCAGTAGCTGCTTGGTTTGATAACATGTAGTTTACATCTGAACTCAAATGAATACCCCAATCAGATCCTCCCCAAGTAGCGCCTAAAGTAGCTCTTTGGTTAGTCACCATTTTGTCGTTATCTCCACTCATATCAATTCTTGTTCTTGAATCAACATCCCAATCTTGAGCGAAAGTAACTGTTGTCATTAATCCCATTGCTAAGACTAATGCGTTTTGTAAATTCTTTTTCATTTTTTTTAATTTTGATTAATACAAGTGCAAAGATAAACCTCTTTAACAAATGGCACCTAATAAAATGCACTCTTTTTAACAATTAAATGTTTGTAATGCAGTTAATTAATTGTAATTAAGGGTTTTAGGATGTATAGTTCTGTGCTGGTATTCCAGTTAAAAATGTTAAAAACAGTTGAAAATGAACCTAAATACTTAAAATTACACATAAATTGCACTTGTTTTTTAGAAAATATTGTGTCATTTCAACCCATTTGGGCCTTTTTTAAGTGCTTTTTTGATACTAAATTTGATTATTTACTAGTAGTAAAAAGTTGTTTTAGTACTTAAGCCATCTCCAAAGCTCTTTATAGCTTACTTTTTTGCCATACATCAATATTCCAGTGCGATAAATACGCCCTGCAAACCATGTTGTTCCTATAAAAGCGGCTATAAGTATTACTATAGAAAGGGCTAATTCCCAGTTTGCTACCCCAAATGGAAGTCTTACCATCATTATTACTGGAGAGGTAAAAGGTATCATGCTCATCCAAAAAGCCAATGTGCCATCCGGGTTTTCCATTATTGGTGTAATCAATAAAAAGGAGAGTATTAGTGGAATAGTTATTGGAAGTACAAATTGTTGCGTGTCTGCTTCTGCATCTACTGCCGATCCAACTGCTGCAAATAATGCGCTATACATAAGATATCCTGCTAAGAAGTAGAATATAAATGCTAAGAAAATCTGTAACAAATTTATTCCTCCAGTTAATTCATCTACTTGTGCTAATATCATTGATTGATCAGAACTATTCATTTCAGTAGCCATGACATTTAAATCTAAAAAGAAAAGTTCCGCTAAAGTTGATATTATTACTGTAAGGAGTATCCAGAGTATAAATTGAGTAAGTCCTACTAAAGCTACACCTAGAATTTTGCCCATCATTAGTTGAAATGGTTTAACAGATGAGATGATTACCTCTACAATTCTGCTGGTTTTCTCTTCAATAACACCTCTCATGACCATAGTTCCGTACATAAAAATGAAAATATATATAAGTATACCACTAATAAAGCCGATTCCCATACTTGCTTCAGCTTGGGAATTACTTGTATTTCCATCTTCTGAAATTATCTTGGTAGTGATGTTGATTTCTGTACTTGCATTTTCTAGAATTTGCAAATCAATTCCAAAAAGTTTTAATTTTTCGTGTTCTATTATTTGTTCTAGTTGCCTTTCTATAGATTTACTTACTGATAAACTAATCTGCTGATTGGAATAGAGTGTAAAATTTTCTCCCTCTATATGCAGTAGTGCATAAAACAGACTTTCGCTAAAATCAGTTTTAAGTATTTCTGCTTCTGATGTAGGGATAGTTGTAAAGTGAATAAACTCACTATCTTCTAGATTAAAGTTTGCATCTTCGTTTAACGCAATTATTCTGTTCTCTTTAGTTTGGGTTGCTAAGAAAGTGGGAACTATTAAAAGTGCTGCCATAAGCATTGGCCCAAGAATTGTCATTATAATAAATGATTTTTTCCTTACCCTTACTAGGTATTCTCTTTTAATAATGAGCCAAATCTTATGCATTATTTACAGCTTTTATAAATATTTCCTCCATGCTTGGTGTTTCCTTTTTAAAAGAAATGATTTCTGTATCTTTTAAGATACTTTCTAAAATTTCTTTAATTGATTTTCCATCTTTGGGTTTGATCTGGTAATTATTATCTTCCATTGATACAATATTGAAAAAATCATTTTCTTGTATTTCTCCACCTGATGTAACAATTTTAAAAGTATTAGTAGCAAATTGTTTTTTAATATCTTCTATTGTCCCATCTAGTATAGTATTTGATTTATTTATAAGTGCAATATGATCACAAATCTCTTCAACAGATTCCATCCTGTGAGTTGAGAAAATAATAGTTGTTCCTTTTTCAGCTAGTTCTAGAATTTCTTTTCTGATAATAGCAGCATTTATAGGGTCAAAACCAGAAAATGGCTCATCAAAAATTAAGAGTTTTGGCTCATGAATTACTGTTACAATAAACTGTATTTTTTGTGCCATTCCTTTACTTAATTCTTCTACTTTTTTATTCCACCAACTTAAAATATCCAGTTTTTCAAACCAATACTTTAATTTATCTAAAGCTGTATTGTAGCTCATTCCTTTTAGTTGCGCTAGATAAAGAGCTTGCTCTCCAACTTTCATTTTTTTGTAAAGTCCTCTTTCCTCTGGCATGTAGCCAATTTCAGCAATGTGATGTTTTTGTAAAGGTTCTCCATCAAAAATAACTTCACCACTATCTGGTGCAGTAATCTGATTAATGATGCGCATTAAAGTAGTTTTTCCTGCTCCATTTGGTCCAAGTAAACCGTAAATACTTCCTTTGGGTACTGAAATATTTGCATTTGTTAATGCAGTATAATCTCCATATTGCTTTACAACATCTTTTACTATAAGGAGGTCTTGCATATTTTGAAGTATTTATTACTAGATACTAGTTATTTTTAACCAAACATTTCTCTTACCCTATCAAAAAATGATTTATCACTTCTTGTTGGTTTTGGCATAAAGGTGTCTGATTTCTTGCAACTTTCAAAGAATTTCTTTTCTTCTTTTGATAAAGCTTGAGGAGTCCAAACATTTATATGAATGAGTAAATCTCCTTTACCATATGCATTTACTGAGGGCAATCCTTTGCCTTTTAATCTTAAAATTTTACCGGACTGTATACCTTCTTCTAATTTAATTTTTACTTTTCCAGTAACTGTTGGTATTTCAGATGAAGTTCCAAGTGCAGCATCAGCAAAACTAATATAATGGTCAAAGTGTAAGTTTTGTCCATCACGGATTAAACTTTCATGGTCTTCAATTGCAATAAGAACGATTAAATCTCCATTTATTCCTTCAAAAGGTGCCGCATTTCCTTTTCCACTAACCTTTAACTGCATTCCATCTTCAACTCCTTCAGGAATAGTAATTTTAACTGTTTCAGTTTCTTTAAGCATCCCATTTGCATCTGTTTCTGCTGGACGTTTATCAATGCTTTTTCCATTCCCATTACAATTTGGGCATGCGCTTTGAGTTTGCATTTGCCCTAAAATTGTATTGCTAATTCTAGTAACTTGACCGCTTCCATTGCAAGTTCTACATGTTGTGTAAGTTACTCCTTCAGCATTTACTAATCGGCTTACTTTTATCTTTTTCTCAACTCCTTCAGCAACTTCTTTAAGATTTAATGATAAACGGATTCTAAGGTTTGATCCTTTTACAACTCTTCTTCCTCTTTGTCGACCACCTCCACCAAAACCACCTCCACCAAAAATATCACCAAACTGACTGAATATGTCATCCATATTCATTCCACCACCACCGAATCCACCACCAGCAGCACCCCCCATTCCAGCATGTCCGTATTGATCGTATCTTTGTTTTTTCTCAGCATTACTTAATACATCATAAGCTTCCGCAGCTTCTTTAAATTTTTCTTCAGCAGCAGGGTTGTCAGGGTTCTTATCAGGATGATATTTTACTGCTAATTTCCTGTAAGCTTTTTTAATCTCTTTGGATTCAGCATTTTTGCTGACGCCTAAAGTTTCGTAATAATCTCTTTTTGACATGCTTTATTCTTTATTAGCTACAACTACTTTTGCATAGCGTATTACTTTGTTCCCAAGTAGATATCCTTTTTCAACAACATCAATAATTTTACCTTTCATATCATCAGTTGGTGCAGGGATATTTGTAATCGCCTCATGAAAGTCAGTATCTAATTCTATACCTATAGGGTCTTCAATTTCTTTTAAACCTTTCTTCTCAAGTTCTGATTTTAGCTGTTTATAGATTAAAACTGTACCGTCTTCATCACCATAATTATTAGCTTTTATGGATCTTTCAAAATTATCCAGAATTGGCAGTAGAGTAGACATAATGTCTTTATTAGCAGAAGTAAAAAGTTCAATTCTTTCCTTAGTAGTTCTTTTTCTAAAGTTTTCAAACTCAGCAAAAAGTCTTAGGTTTTTATCTTTTTCAGTTGCTAACAATTCTTCAGTAGTAGGTGGGATTACTTCCTCTTTCACTTTTTTCTTCTCTGATTTTTTAGTATTTTCATCAGCAATTACCTCCTCATTATCGTTCACTTTTTTAGTAATTTTTTGCTCTTCTTTTTTTTTACTCATGATATTTTTTTATTATACTGCATATATCTGTGCAAATAGTTTGCCAAAGGCATTTATAAGTCAAACTGTCAGTTTATTTTTTTTGGGATTTAAGGAATCGGTGTAATGCAGGGCCTTTTAAGTCTTTTGCAATAATTATTCCATTACCGTCAATTAGCACATTGCTAGGGATAGAACGAATGCCATATTTATTAGACCCTTCTGACTCCCAACCCCCTAAATCAGAAACATGATATTCCCAAAAAAGTTGATCTTTGTTTATTGCTTTTACCCATGCTTTTTGCTTGGAATCAAGCGATAAACTGTAGATTTCAAAACCATTTCCGTTTTTGAATTTCTGTTTATTGAATTTACGGTAGGCATCAACTATATTTGGGTTTTCTCTCCTGCAAGGCCCACACCAGCTTGCCCAAAAATCAATTAGGACTAAATTTCCTTTTAATGAAGATAACGTCATTTTATTTCCTGTTGGATTGTTATATTCGAGTGCAGGAGCAATGTCTCCTATTTTTAATCCTATTTCTTGTGCTGAAGCAAATGATGTAAGTATACAGAAAGCAATTAGCAATATTTTATTCATTAATCTATTCTTGTAATTTGTGCTCCAATAGCATTTAATCTAGTATCAATATTTTGATATCCTCTATCAATTTGCTCAATGTTGTGTATTGTGCTTTCTCCATCAGCAGCAAGTGCAGCTAATAATAATGAAACTCCAGCTCTAATATCAGGAGAAGTCATGGTTGTTGCTTTAAATTGATGCTGATGATTTAGTCCAATAACTGTTGCTCTATGAGGATCACATAGAATAATTTGAGCTCCCATATCAATCAATTTATCCACAAAGAATAATCTTGATTCAAACATTTTTTGGTGTATTAGTACAGATCCTTTAGCTTGAGATGCAACAACTAAAATAATTGATAACAAATCAGGTGTAAATCCTGGCCAAGGAGCATCTGAAATAGTTAAAATTGAACCATCAATAAAGGATTGTATTTTATAGCTATCTTGTGAAGGAATATAAATATCATCTCCTCTTCTTTCCATTTTGATTCCTAATTTTGCAAAAACAGACGGGATTAATCCTAACTCATTATAAGCTACATTTTTAATAGTAATCTCTGATTTTGTAATTGCAGCCAAGCCTATAAAAGACCCTATTTCAATCATATCAGGAAGTATTCTGTGTGTACATCCTCCTAGATATTGTACACCTTCAATGTGTAACAAATTAGAGCCAACACCAGTAATCTTAGCCCCCATTGAATTTAACATTTTGCATAATTGTTGCAAGTAAGGTTCGCATGCAGCATTATAAATGCTCGTTTTTCCTTTAGCCATTACGGCTGTCATTACAATGTTTGCAGTTCCAGTAACTGATGCTTCATCAAGTAACATGTCTGCCCCTTTTAGCTCATCAGCAGTTACTCGGTAGAACTGTTCTTTAGTATCATATACAAATTTAGCGCCTAGATTTTCAAAGCCAATAAAGTGTGTGTCTAATCTTCTTCTTCCGATTTTATCGCCACCAGGCTTTGGAATATATCCTTTTCCGTATCGAGCTAAAAGAGGGCCTACTATCATAATTGAACCTCTAATTCGACTACTTTTTGATTTATAATCTTCTGATGATAAATAATCAACATCAACATTATCGGCTTTAAAAGTATAAGTTGATTCATCAAGTTGATTTATGGTTACATTTAAATCACGTAACAAATCAATTAAGATATTTACATCACGAATGTTCGGTACATTTTCCATTCTTACTTCCTCAGGAGTAAGTAAGACGGCACACAAAACTTGAAGTGCCTCATTTTTTGCTCCTTGCGGATGTAAATCTCCTCTTAGCTGTATTCCTCCTTTTACTTTAAATGTAGCCATTTAGTAATTCTTTTTATAGTTCTTTTTATAATTTTTTTTCTTACTGTTATTCTTTTTAATGCTGTTAGTACCTCCTTGCCTTACAGATGCTGAACGGATAAATTCAAAATCATCACCAAGTTTTAACTCATCATTAGACATTTGATTAAGATGTAAACGAATGATGTTATTATCCACTGAACTTTCATTGAATAAAATATAAGATTTTTTCATCTGATTAGCAATCATTCCAGTCATAATTTCTTTCTCAGAACCTTCCATTTTCATGGCAGTTTTTATCATTGTTTGGATCGTATTTCCATAATATGAGAAACGAATTTTATTGCTAGGATAGGTCATTGGTTCTGGTTTTTCTTCTAGCTTTTCAGCCTCTGGCTTAGGGTAAGGTGATTTTATATCAAGTTTAAAATCAGACATTATATGCAAGTGATCCCATAGCTTATGAGTAAATTCCTTTACATCTCGCAAGTGAGGATTCATTTGCCCCATAAATGCAATAATTGCATCTACACATTTTTGTTGCTCTTCTTTATCAGTTAAGCTTGTAGCGTGATTAATCATTTTATGAACATGCCTTCCATATTCAGGTATCGTTAGATGCTCTCTCTCAGTATTGTATTTCATGAAAATATATTTGTAGCAAAAGTAATAAAAAAAGCCCACCAAATTGGTGAGCTTTTGTCTAATCTCTAACATCTATATGCTAGTACCAAAATCTAAAATCCTAAAGTAAGTCCTAAAAGATAATTTCTTGTTGCTTCAGGAAAATAACCAGCAGAATTGTAGCCTCTTTCGCTATCAGCATTTACATAATGATCGTATTCTCTAGGGTCATAACCATCAGAAACAAAACGATACACCCAAGCATTGCTTACATATTCGTTATCTAATAAGTTGTTTACTTGTAATGTAAGTTTTGCAGTTTTAAATATTTTACTTTCCCATTTATATGCTAATCTTAAATTATTTACTAAGTAATCATCTAATTTTCTATCATCAGAAGAAGTGTTATCAATAAATTGCTCACCAACATATTTGCTTATAAAATCAATACTGATATTTTTATCTATTTTATAATTGAAAATTGAAGCCCAAATAGCTGTTGGAGAAAAAGCTAAATCAGTATTTTCATAATCTATTTTTTCTTGGCCTCCAGTATCCCAATTGTCAATATATTCAGTATGGCTAATTATTTTGTTTTCTGATAGCGTCATGTTTCCTGCCCAAGTCATTTTTTCAGACAACTTGTATTTAGCTTCAATCTCAATTCCTTTTCTGTACGACTCATCAATATTTGCTCTTCTATTAGCTCCTACATCATTAATCTGTCCAGTAAGGACTAACTGGTTTATATATTTCATCTGGTAAAGATTTACACCTAATGAAAATTTCTCTCCACTTTGTTTGTACCCAACTTCAGTATCGTAAAGTGTTTCATGTGATGGATATTCATCAGCTTTATTTTCTACATAATCATTTCTGTTCGGTTCTTTATTGGCTACTGCAAATGACACATAAATGGATTGACTCTGATTTAAATCATGAAAAAGCCCGACTTTTGGATTGAAAAAAGCATGAGATACTTCTTGTTCGGATGGCACCCCATTTCTATCATATCCTTCAAATATATAATCTACCCTTCTTCTTTGTAAATCTAAATAAAGGTTAGTGGCATCAGAATATTTATAATTTGTTTTTGCATAAAAGTTATGATCTAATTTTTTAGCTTTGTTCCAATAATACTGATGATTGATTGCTCCATTACTTGCGTACTCAGCCCAGATAATATTGCCGTAATGTTGCCCAGAATAACTATTGCTGGCACCCCCTAAAACTAAATCAAGCTTACCCATTTGATGATTAAGAGAATAAGTAAATCCTCCAAAATCATTATTTAACCATTTCCTTCTGATAAGGTTAGTTGAAGAAATAGTATCATCAGATAAAATGATATTTTCCAGACCATAATCTACAAATTCTTCTCCAATTTTTTCTTGCTCATAATATCCTTCACCATGCGTAAAATGTGCAGCAATATTTACAGTGGTTTCTTTGCTTAATTGCTTGTTGTAATGCAATTGATAATGTGTTTGCTCATAATTATCAACTTCATTTTTGTAAGTGTAAGAGTTGTAGGTCCTATTTGAGTCTAAATAATTTAAAGGAACACCATTCCAAGCTTGATAAGTGCGTTCATGTCCCGTAAAAACCAATGCTTTTATAACTGATTTTTTCCCAAAATATGTTGCTTGGAGGTAAAGAGATTTTAAGTTAGAAGTTGCTCTATCTATATAACCATCCGATGAAATTTTAGACACACGCCCATCAAAAGTAAACTTGTTATTAATAAGTCCAGTACCAAACTCTACATTGTTTTTTAAAGTAGAAAAACTCCCCATAGTATTGTTTGTAAGGAAGTAAGCGTTTTTGTTTAATCCGTCAGTTTTTAGGTTTACTGATGCCCCAAAAGCAGAAGCTCCATTAGTTGAAGTCCCTACACCTCTTTGAATTTGAATGTTCTCAATTGAAGATGAGAAATCGGGCATATTTACCCACCAAACTCCTTGGCTCTCAGAATCATTTAATGGAATTCCATTAACTGTAACATTTATTCTTGTTGGGTCAGAACCTCTTACTCTAAAGCCAGTATAACCCACTCCAGCTCCTGCATCAGAAGTAGTAACTACTGAGGGAGTAAGTGAAATGATATAAGGTAAATCCTGTCCCAGATTTCCTTTTTCAATTTCTGATTTACTGATGTTTGTAAACGCTATTGGAGTTTTTTCAGTTGCTCTAAGCGCATTTACATTTACATCATTTAACACCTTTTGCATTAAAATAGTGTCATTTGGCTGTTGTGCAAAACCAATAAATGGTAGAGCAAGCAGAGCAGCCATGCAGTTTTTTTTGTTATACATTTTAATTATTTTTTGTTAACATTAGCAGATAAAATAGGGTTATTATCTGTTCTATTTAATGTTGACTCATTTTCCTATGATGAATTACCACCTCAGGTTCAATGGGTGTAATCTCAGCCTTTCGGCACCCCTTTTAAGATGGGGTAAAAGTATGAAAAAAGTTTATAGTTGACTAAAAATTAGTTGCTAGACTTTCAATTGCCTGCTCATTTCTATCCTCACCTTTAATTATTAAAAATTTGTGTCCTAAGTTTTCTAGTTCTTGTTTGTAGATTTCAAGAAGTTCATTTCTGTTTGTAGGGTTTTCTCTTAATGTGTCGTAATCCCATTTTAAGTCTGGCTTACATAAAAGATAAAATCTATTCTCAACTTTTTGTTTTTCAATTTGCTCTAAAATCCAATTGTTGCAGTTACCATATTTATAGTCGCTCCATATTTTAAGGGTTATAAGATCAGTATCATGTAGAGAAATTTGTTGATTGTTAGTAATAAGTTGCTCGTTTTCCAATTGCCCTTTAGCAATTTCTAATAAATCTTCTTGTAAGTAATTTTTGCCTAAATCAGTTAGATATTCTCTTGCAAACTCTTTTGTAAAAGGAAGGTTGTAATGTTTAGAAAGGGCTATGCAAAGAGTTGTTTTCCCACTACTTTCAGGACCTGTAACTATAATTTTAAGCATCAGAAGTAGTTTGTTTTAGCCAGGCAAAATACCCAAACACAGCAATAATAGTGTAAGCGATAAAAAGGAGAGAGGTAAGGTGTAAATCCCTGCTGAAATACAAATAAATTGAAACGGCATCAATCACAATCCAATAAAGCCAATTAGAAAGCACTTTTTTGGTAACCATAAAAGTTGCGATAATTGAAAATACTGTAGTAAATGAATCAACAATTGGCATTTTTGCACTTGTATAAGTGGCAAAATAAAAGCCCATTAAAAAAGTAAAAATTGCACCTGTCAAAATAAGTATTAAATGTTTCCCTATTGTCCATTGGGCTATTTCTATTTTTCCATCATTTTTATTCCATTGATAATAACCATAAAAAGCCATCAACAAATAATAAATTTGCAAACCAGTTTCAGGATATAATTGTGCAGTAAAACAAATGTAAATATAAAGAATTACACTAATTGCAGCTGCACTCCAACACCAGATGTTTTGCTTTGCAGCCAATACTACATAAAGGACAGAAAGAACTACTGCTATAGTTTCAATAATACTCCAATTGAAATCTACGCTGCTAAAAAATAAAATTATTTCATTCATATTAAATGAGTCAAAAATACGAATTTGCATAAGTTTGCAAGCGAAAAGAGAGTTTTTAGTCAACAGTCACTAGTTTTAAAATAAATTTAAATCAAAATGAAAAAAATCTTAGTTGTTACATTGCTTTATTGTTCAATCGCAAGCTTGTCTTTTGGCCAAGAAAAAGCACATCAAATTTACAATAAAGTTGGCAATAAAATCTCATATAAAACTATGCTTTTCAAAATAAAAAATGCGGATGTAGTTTTGTTTGGTGAAAATCATAATGACCCGATTTCACATTGGTTGCAATTAGAACTTACTAAAAGTTTACACGAAAAACATGGTTCTAATTTAATGCTTGGAGCCGAAATGATTGCGTCAGACAATCAAGTTGTATTAGATGAGTATTTACTAGGTTACAGTAGAGAGAAAGATTTTGAAAAAGAAGCAAAAATATGGCCAAATCATAAAACAGATTACCGGCCATTATTAAGTTTTGCAAGGGAAAATAAATTGCACTTTGTAGCTACAAATATACCAAGAAGGTTCGCAAATATGGTTTATCGTTTTGGGATTGACACGCTTACGTATTTGCCAGAAGCATCAAAACAATTTATTGCACCACTACCTATAGCTTACGATACTTCATTGCATTGCTATAAAGAAATTTCTATTAAGGCTGGAGGGCATGGAGGTGAAAACTTCCCGAAATCTCAGGCAATAAAAGATGCTACTATGGCGCATTTTATTAATGATAATATGAAAGAAAATACAAAGTTTATACATTATAATGGTTCATACCACTCAAAATATTATGAGTCGATAATGTGGTATTTACTCCAGTTAAACAAAGAGTTAAGTATTACTACAATTGAAGTTGTAGAACAGGCCGACATTTCAGAATTTGACAAGAACCTTTTAGGAAATGCTGATTTCTTTATTGTGGTGGATGAAGATATGTGTAAAACACATTAACAATTGCGCACTGCATTTGCAATTTCAAAAATTAGATTTTCGTCCTTTTCAATTGCATTTCCAACTACTATGATGTCAGCTCCAGCTTTGCAATTTACAAGCGCTTTTTCTCCACTACTTATTCCTCCTCCTATAATTAAAGGAACATCAACTGATTTGCTTACAGTTGCAATCATTTCTTCTGAAATCGGATTTTGAGCACCACTTCCTCCATCCATAAATATGAGTTTAAGTCCTAGCATTTCACCAGCCATAGCCGTGCAAGCAGCAACTGCATTTTTTTCAGCAGGAATAGGATTTGTGTTGCTCATATAAGAAACTGTAGTAGGTCTTCCACTATCAATTAACATATATCCTGTGGATAAAACTTCTACTGATGATTGTTTTAAAATAGGAGCTGTAACAACTTGTTTCCCAATTAACATATCAGCATTTCTTCCTGATATTAAGGATAAAAATAAAATTCCATCTGCTTTATCATTTACTTGCATGGCATCTCCAGGAAACAATATAACAGGAATGTTAGAGTTTTCTTTTAATGTTGATAGGCAGGAGTCTAAACTATCATTTGTTAGCAAACTTCCTCCAACAAAAAAGTAATCGGTATTTGCTTTCTCTGCTTTTTCAATAATTGTAAGTAGTTGATTTTTATCTTGCTTATCTGGGTCAATTAAAAGTGCAAATGATTTTTTATTTGCTTTTTTGTTTTGAAGTATAATTTTGTAGATATCCATAAGTAATTTTCTATTTGCAAACATACACTAAAAAGTGCGTATCTATTTTTGTGTAATACAATGTATGTTGTTTTTTATTAAAGCGTGTTTCTATTTTACCTTTCTCTTTCATAATAAATGGAGATATCTGTATATCTTTTTTAAAATCAACACTTCCTTTTTGATGCCATTTAAAAACTGCTTCCTTGCAACACCATATTAATGTTGCTTTTTCTTTTGTTAGATCATTATGACTATTGTCCGTAATAAATTTAGGTGAGAGTTTTAGTGGTTTTTCAGAGATATACTCAATATCTAATCCTATTTTTTTGTTGCTTATAATTATTGCGACTAAATTTTTAGAATGAGAAATTGAAATGTGCTTCCCATTTGAAATTTCAGGAGCACCATTTGAATTATATGAAATTTGTTGATTTGGTTCTAGTTCATTAAAGAGTAGTCTGCTTGCTAAAAAGTGTTTTTTTCTTTTTTCATTTTTCATTTTTGATGAGTCAAAACGCGCTCCAATTTTTAAAATTTCTGTTAAGCTCTCATTCAAGTCCCAAATAGCAATTTGACAATTATTTTCAGTGTATTTTTTAATGACTCCCATCTCAAATTTTATTTGTTGCGAATGTAATAATTATCATTATCTTTGCCAACCTTTAAAATAAAAAATTGACAACTGTAACTATGAATTATAAAGTAAAAGACATCTCATTAGCAGAATGGGGGAGAAAAGAAATTACATTAGCTGAGGCAGAAATGCCAGGGTTAATGGCTATAAGAGAAGAGTATGGAGAAAACAAACCATTAGCTGGTGCTAGAATTGCTGGATGTTTACACATGACAATTCAGACTGCAGTTTTAATTGAAACATTAGTTCATTTAGGTGCTGAGGTTACTTGGTCATCTTGTAATGTTTTCTCTACACAAGACCAAGCAGCAGCTGCTATTGCGGCAACAGGTGTTCCTGTTTTTGCCTGGAAAGGACTTTCGGAAGAAGAGTTTGATTGGTGTATTTTACAAACACTAACTGCCTTTGAAGGTGGTAAATCGTTAAACATGATATTAGATGATGGTGGTGATTTAACTAATATGGTATTTGATAGATTTCCTGAAATGGTAGAAGATATTAAAGGCCTTTCTGAAGAAACTACTACTGGAGTGCATAGATTGTACGAAAGAATGGAGAAGGGGACACTTTTAATTCCTGCTATCAATATTAATGACTCAGTTACTAAATCAAAATTTGATAACAAGTATGGTTGTAAAGAATCGTTAGTAGATGCAATTAGAAGGGCAACTGATGTAATGATGGCTGGTAAAGTTGCGGTTGTTGCAGGCTATGGTGATGTTGGGAAAGGTTCTGCAGCTTCATTAAGGGGTGCTGGAGCAAGAGTTATTGTTACTGAAATTGATCCTATTTGTGCATTGCAGGCGGCAATGGATGGTTTTGCAGTAAAAAGAATGGATGATGCGTGTAAGAATGCTGATATTATTGTAACAACTACAGGTAATAAAGATATTATACAGGCTCGTCATTTTGAGGCAATGAAAGATAAAACGATTGTGTGTAATATTGGTCATTTTGATAATGAAATTGATGTAGCTTGGTTGAATGACAATTGGGGACACACCAAAGATACCATTAAACCTCAAGTGGATATGTATACAATTGATGGTAAAAACATTATTTTATTAGCTGAAGGTAGATTAGTTAATTTAGGTTGCGCAACAGGACATCCTTCATTTGTTATGTCAAATTCATTTACAAATCAAGTATTGGCTCAGTTAGAACTTTGGAATAACATAGATGCGTATGCTAAAGAGGTTTATATGTTACCCAAACATTTAGATGAAAAAGTAGCTAGACTTCACCTTGCTAAAATTGGAGTTGATTTAGAAACGTTAAGATCAGATCAAGCAGAATATATTGGAGTTACGGTTGAAGGTCCTTATAAGCCAGAATATTATAGATACTAGATATTTATTGTATAATAAAAAAGTCCCTAGAAATAGGGTCTTTTTTTATGCTTTAAATCTGCCATTTTATTAAGTATAAAAAAAATACCTTAATATTGTGGCTGAATTAAATCCTATTACTATGAAAAGATTCTTTACAATTTTATTTTTTAATTTGTTTATTGTAGTTTTTATAAATGCACAATGTTCTATTGATTATAGTTATTTTCCAATTGGCGAAAATTATGGTTTGTTTCCTGATACTTTGCCTGTTGGGGTTGTTGGGCAAACCTATAATCAAGATTTAACTTTTTACCTGCCTGTTGATACTATTTTTGGTGGTGTTTTTGTAGAGTTTACAGATTTTCACATTACATCAATTTCACTTCCACTAGGAATTACTTGGGAATGTAATAATAGTTCAAATGCGTGTCATTACGATCCTTTAGTTAGTCAATACGGCTGTGTAAATGTTTCTGGTACTCCTTTAGTTGTTGGAAATTATGATGTTGAGGTTAATTTAGTAGCTACTCATAGTTTATCTGCTTTATTGGGTACAGAGAGTATTTCTTTCTCACTTCCAATGACAATAATTAATGATACATCTACATCTAATAACGCTGGTTTTGCAATGACAAATTCATCAGGTTGCGCTCCAATAACAGTTAGTTTTACAAATAATAATACTAGTATGTTATCTTATTTTTGGGATTTTGGAAATGGGAACACTAGCACTATGCAAAATCCTGTGGATCAGTTATATTCACAGGCTGGGCAGTATATTGTGCAGTATTCAGCAATGCAAAGTAATCCTACATATTTTTTAGAAAATATTGAGGTATTTTCAGGTACTTGTACAGATAATTTCCTAATTGGTGATGTAGATTTGTTGTATGATATTACAACTTCAAGTGGAGTTGTGCAGTCTGTACCCCCTTCTAATGCGATAACTCAGGCTTTTCCTTTAATGATTAATTTATCTAATCCATTGCAGTTAACGGGTCAAGATGTTACAATTGAAGTATGGGATGATGATGGTTGGATAAGCGGATTAGAATACTGTGGTGGCGTTACTTTTACACCACCACAGCAAGCAGGAACATTTTCTGCAAATGGAGGTGGTTTATCTATAAACTATACTATCATAGAGTTACCTGCAAATACAGTAATTACAGCAGATACGATAAATGTCTATGGATTTCCTACTGCACCTGTACTGGTTTACGATACTTTAAATAACTTGATTTACACAACTTCAGATTCTACTGCCATGCAATGGTATTATTATAATAGCCCAATTCCTGGGGCTAATGACACCTTTCTTGAGCCAACAGCTTCTGGATTATACTCTTTAGTAGTTGTAAATGAGAATGGTTGTATAAATAATTCTTTAGAGGTTTTGATTGTAATATGCGACTCTTCTTATCAGCCAATGTTGGGTGATAATGGATCTACAGCATGGATGTTAGATTCAGCCTTATATTCTGATCTGCAATGGTATAGTGTTATTACTGGAATTATTAATGGCGCAAATAACTCTTTTTTCCCAGCTACTGAAAACGGGGAGTACTATATTGTTGCAACTGATACATTTGGTTGTTCATACATGTCAGCTCCAGTATATCTAAGCCCTTTTGTAAGTTCAGAAGTAATATTTACATCTGAGATTGTAAAGGTTGGTCCCAACCCTATTAAAAATGGACTTTCTTTGAATATCTATATAGAAGCCTCTGCGTTATCACCAGTTGTATTTGTTTTGATAGATTTCTATGGAAGAGAGGTTGTTCGTAAGGTTGTTAATTACCGCTGTTATCCTTATCAACTTGAAGCAAATGAGATTAGTAAGTTATCCAATGGAGTATATTATTTAGATATCTCATTTGATGATAATAAGATAAGAAAGAAGGTTGTAAAGTTGGGAGCTAATTAAAGATGTGCAGAACATTATTATCATTCAAACTCCAATTGTAATTTTTTAATGACAAAAGAGCTGGTGCATTTATAGCTTCACCTGTGTTGCTTATTAAGAATGCTGAGGTGCAACAACCGCAAAATGCAATTCCAGAATTTACTGAATCAATAACTGAACAAGATAGTGATGGTTCGTAACTGCAGTTTCTGTCATATACTTTATAGTCATTGCCAACTCCATGATATATAATTATTCCATCCACACCACCTTCAATAAAAATTGCAGTTCCTGATATTGAAATTTCACTATATTCGGGTAAGCTTAAATTCACATACTCATTTACATAAACTTCTTGTATATAATCATTTTTTGTGTTACAGCTGAGCACTAAAATATTCATTGTTAGAATGTAAATAAGCTTTTTCATGTCTGCAATTTTAGGTAAAATAAATGAGATTTATTACCTTTATTAATTTGAAAATATTTATATCTTTACAGCCTTTAAAATTAGAATATGTCGAGAAAAATTTATTTAATAGTTGCATTTGCATTAACAACCACTTTTGCTTTTGCTCAAACAGGATCACTTAAGGGAGTAATTACTGATGCAATGACTGGGGAGCCGGTTCCTTTTGCTAATATCGTTGCGGAAAAAGGCGGAAATCAAATTGGAGGTACTACTACTGATTTTGATGGAAACTATACAATTAAACCTTTAGTTCCAGGTAATTATACAGTAAAAGCAACTTTTGTAGGTTATGGAGCTGTTGAAATTACAGGAGTAATTGTTTCGTCTAACAAGATTACAAAGCAAGATGTTAAACTGCAAGAAGGTATTGCTATTGGTGAGGTGAAAATTATTGCTTACAAGAAGCCCTTACTTGATCAAGATAACTTATCAGGTGAGACAAAAACTGCTGAGGAAATTGTGGCCTTACCTACAAGAAATGTAAGTTCTGTAGCCGCAACAACTGCAGGTATTTACCAAAAAGATGAGGGTGAAGGTGTTAATGTAAGAGGATCTCGTTCTGATGCTACAGAATATTATATTGATGGAATTAAAGTGAGAGGTGCTATCGGAGTTCCTACTTCTGGTATTGAGCAGATTACTGTAATTACTGGCGGTGTTCCTGCGCAATATGGTGATGCTACAGGAGGGATTATTTCTGTTACTACAAAGGGTCCTTCTAATAAAACATTTGGAGGTTTTGAGTATGAGTCTTCATCATTATTTGATAGTTATAATTACAATTTATTAGGTTTTTCTTTGTCTGGACCTTTATTAAAAAAGAGAAATACTGATGGCTCTAAAGGGAGTTCAATTTTAGGGTATTTTATTTCAGGTGAGCTTAGAAGTGTTGATGATACTGATCCATCTGCAGTTGGAATGTGGAAAGTTAAGGATGATGTTTTAGCTGATTTAAAATTAAATCCTTTTATATTAGCTCCTAATGCAAATGCAGGTTTATTAAGCTCTTCTGAGTTTTTAAATGAGAATGACTTTGAATTGGTTGATGCTAAACAAAATACAAATGATAAAAGAATAAATGTATCTGGTAAAATTGATTTTAAACCATCTAATAATACTTTTTTATCCTTAGGTGGATCTTTATATGCTAGAAAAAGTAATGATTTTAGCTATTGGAGATCAATGTACTCATCGGATGATAATCGAAATTCTTCACAAACTACTTATCGTTTGTTTGGTAAGTTGACTCAAAAGTTTGGTTCTGAAGAATCAAATTCAGAAGAAAGTGCATCAGTTATTAAAAATGCATTCTTTACAATACAAGGAGATTACACAAATAATAAGTATACTTATGGTGATGAAAAACATGGAGAGAATATTTTCAACTATGGTTATGTTGGAAATTTCAATACATATAAAGCACCTATTTATCAAAATGGTACTGCAGTTGATTCTACAAGCGGTATCATTTATAGTGGGCAAACTCTATCTGGTTGGGCTGATACTTTATATACTTTTGAGGCTAGTGATATTAACCCTGGTTTAGTAAATTATACTTCTGCTTATTATGATATGTTTTCTGAATATGGCGGGAACTCTTTCATGTCTCCAATTATGGGTCTATTTGGTGTTGATGCTTCTAATGATGGCGTGATTAGAACTGCAGCAGATTTGCAAGGACAAGGTTTAATGAATGGAGATTCGCCTGCATCAGCATATTCTTTATTTGGAAGTAATGCTTCTTGGTATGGGTATTCTATTAAACAAGAAAATACACAGTCAACTTTTAAAGCTTCAGGATCTGCTGATATTAAGTCTCATGAATTCTCATTCGGATTTGAATTTGAACAAAGGAAAGATTATTATTGGCAATTTAATGCATTTAAATCTGTATGGACTTTAATGAATCAATTGGCAAATAAACATATTTTAGAGCGTGACTTAGCAAACCCTAATCCTGTATTTGATGCAAACGGAACTTTCCAAGACACTATTAATTATGATAGATTGTTTGTTGCTGATGAGCAATCTGATTTTGATAGAAACTTAAGAGATGCATTAGGATTAGATCCTAATGGAACTGATTTTATTGATGTTGATTCTTATGATCCTTCAACTTACTCATTAAGTATGTTTAGTGAAGATGAGTTATTAAATAATGGTTCATCTTATGCAGTTTATTATGGTTACGATATTTATGGAAACAAAAATAATGGAGATGCTACTTTAGCCAACTTCTTTAAAGAAGAGGGCAGTAAAAGATTAATTGCTCCTTTTAATCCAATTTATACTGCAGGATACATTCAAGATAAATTTGCAATTGACGATTTAATTTTCAATGTAGGTGTTAGGGTAGATCGTTATGATGCCAATCAAAAAGTATTAAAAGATCAGCACCTACTATATAGTGCGTATACGGCTGGCGCTAATATTGATTTAATTAATTCTACAGCAATCCCTTCAAATATTGGTAATGACTATGTTGTATATGTTGATGATGTTGATAATCCTTCAGCAATTGTAGGGTATAGAAATAATGATGGTGATACTTGGTATAATGCTGAAGGGTTAGAAATTTCTGATCCATCTTTATTAGCTGAAGCTGCTGGCGGTAAAATTGCTCCTTATTTGAAAGATGCAGAATCAGCTGCTCAAGGAATCGTAAATGTTAATGAAGTGTTTGAAGATTATACTCCTGAGGTAGTGTTTATGCCTAGGATTGCATTCTCTTTCCCTATTTCTGATGAAGCTCAATTCTTTGCGCATTATGACGTATTAACACAAAGACCTCCTACAGGCAATAGATTAGAGCCAGTTGATTATTTATTTATGGCTGACAGAGTTGGTGAAAGATTAAACAACCCTAACTTGAAGCCAGAAAAAAATGTTGATTACGAGTTAGGGTTTGCAAAAACATTATCTTTAAAATCGGCATTAAAAATATCTGCATTTTATAAAGAGTTAAGAGATATGGTTCAGGTAACTAGTGTGCTTTCTGCTTATCCTGCACAATATTATACTTATGGTAATATTGACTTTAGTACAGTAAAAGGTTTGTCTGTGAATTATGATTTAAGAAGAACAAATAATGTTCAGATGACTGCTAACTATACTTTGCAATTTGCTGATGGGACAGGTTCATCTGCAACTTCAGGTGCAAATTTAGCAGAGACTGGTCAGCCTAACTTAAGAACATTAACTCCACTTGATTATGATCAAAGACATGCGGTATCTGCATCTGTTGATTATCATTATGGAGAAGGAAAGGATTATAATGGTCCTTTATTGTTTGGAGCAAAAGTATTTGAGAATGCAGGTGCGAATGTAATGTTCTCTGCAGGATCAGGAACTCCTTACTCTAAGCAATCTAACATTACACAAGAAGCAGCAAGTGGAATTAATGACAGATCAACACTAGAAGGGAGTTTAAATGGATCTCGTTTACCGTGGCAGTTCCGTATTAATGCTAAAGTTAATAAAGAATTTGAAATTAAGTGGAGTGATAAAAAGAGTTCACACTTGAATGTATACGTTCAAGTTCAAAACTTATTAGATGCGAAAAATATAATGGAGGTTTATCGTGCAACAGGTAACCCTAATGATGATGGATATTTAACTTCATCAGCAGCACAAAATAGTATTGATGCGAAAAATGACCCTGAATCTTTCAGATACTTATATTCATTGGCCGTAAACAATCCTTCGCATTATAGTTTACCTAGAATGTGGAGAGCAGGTATAAGCTTCCAATTTTAATAAAATAACTAGTAAAAAAGAAAAATAGATTTTTTATGTATAATAAAATTAAACAAATAGTAACATTATCATTTGCATTCTATAGTATTGCATTGATGGCTAAAGAGAATGTTCCAAATCCTGGAGTAACATCTGTAGTTAATACAAGGGTAGCTGCTGGTTGTAATCCTTCAAAATCTAAAACTGACTTGGATGTAAATAATGTGAGAACTACCATTATGGGTGGAGGAGATATGTGGTGGGATTTAGCTGACGCACAATATGAAATTCCTAAAGGAAGTAAAAAGAATTCAATGTTTGCAGGCGCACTTTGGATTGGTGGTGTTGATGATGGGGGGCAATTGAAGGTTGCTGCAATGACTTACCGCCAAGATGGTAATGATTTTTGGCCAGGACCTTTAAATGTAAATAATGCAACAATATCAGCTGATGAGTGCGTAACCTGGGATAAACATTTCAAATTAGATCGTTCAGAAGTTGAGGAATATGTTGCTCGTTTTGCTACTGACCCAACTTATGTTATTCCTAATTCAATCTTAGAATGGCCAGCACATGGTAATGAGGCATTGGGACAAGATGAGTTTTTAGCGCCGTTCTATGATGCAAACGGAAATGATCTCTATGAGCCGTATGATGGTGATTATCCTGATTATAATATTACTGGAACAAATGATAATGCTAGATTGTTTGGTGATCAAACATTATTCTGGATTTTTAATGATAAAGGAAATATTCATACAGAAACTGAAGCTGAACCTTTAGGTTTAGAGATTCATGCACAAGCATTTGGATTTACTGCTGATAATGAAGTGAATGATATGACTTTTTACAATTATAAAGTAATTAACCGTTCAACATTACCTTTAAATGATACTTATTTTGGGCAATGGGTAGATCCTGATTTAGGGTATTATTTAGATGATTATGTAGGTTGTGATGTAAATCTTGGATTAGGTATTTGTTATAATGGAGACGCTGAAGATGAAGGGGCTGATGGTTACGGATTTAATCCACCTGCTATTGGAGTAGACTTCTTTCAAGGACCAATAGCCGATCCAAATGATGGTATTGATAACGATAGAGATGGATTAATAGATGAAGGGTATGATGGTTTAGACAATAATAATAATGGTTTAATTGATGACCCACAAGAGCGTGAGCAAATTATTATGTCAAAATTTGTTTATTATAATAATGACTTTACTACTATGGGTAATCCTGAAAGTGGAACAGATATTTATAACTACTTAAGAGGTATTTGGAAAGATAATGTTCCTATGACTTATGGTGGAGATGGGCATGGTGGGGGATCAGGCTCAACAACTGACGAATGTAACTTTATGTTCCCTGGAACTTCTGATGCATCTTTTGCTGGTACAGAGTGGACAGAGGTAACTGCTGGAAATGTGCCGGCTGATAGAAGATTCTTACAATCAGCTGGGGCCTTTACTTTACAACCCGGTGCTGTAAATGTTATTACAACTGGTGTCGTATGGGCAAGAGCTAAATCTGGTGGGCAAACTGCATCAGTGCAGTTACTTAAAATTTATGATAGAGAAGCTCAAGCTTTATTTGATAATAATTTTGATATTCTTAACGGACCAGATGCGCCTGATGTAACAGTTCGTGAGTTAGATAAGGAATTAATTTTTACATTATCAAATGGTGCTACATCAAATAATATTGATGAATCTTACTCTGAGAAAGATCCTTATATTACTAAGCCAGAAAATCTTGCAAACTATCCAAATTATGAGTTCCAAGGTTACTTAGTTTATCAATTGGAGAGTGCAACTGTTTCAGTTACTGATTTAGATGATCCTGATAAAGCAAGACTTATATTCAGAAGTGATGTAAATGATGATGTAACAGGAATTGTTAATCAATACTTAGATCCTATTTTAGCAGTATATACTCCAATTGAAGAAGTTTCATCTATATTGAGTTCTGGTGTAATAGGCTCTGTAGATGAGGGAGTTCAGTTTTCTTTCCAAGTTACTGATGATAGATTTGCTTTAGGAAATACAAGATTGGTAAATCATAAAACTTATTACTTTATGTCATTATCATACGGTTACAATCGCGCTGAAGAGAATGCTGACCCTTATGATGTAAATGCAGCTGAATATGATGGTAGAAACCAGCCTTATATTTCAGGAAGAAGAAATATTAAAGTTTATTCTGCAATCCCTCATGTTAATAATCCTGAAAATGGAGGTACAACTTTAAATGCATCTTATGGTGATGGAGTTGAACTTACAAGAAAAGAAGGTCAAGGAAATGGAGGAATGGCTTTAGATTTTACAAAGCAAACTGTTGAAGATATTTTAACTTCTGAGGATCATAGAAGTTTAAATCCAACATATGTAGCTGGACAAGGACCAATAACTATTACGGTTGTTGATCCTGTAAAAGTACCGCAAGGAGACTTTACTTTCAAATTAATGGATCCTATCTTTAATGTTAATGCTATTATCTCTTATGGAAGATGGGAATTGATTGATAATATAACAGGAAATATAAAAGCTTCAGCTGATCAAGATATTGAGTTAGGTTCTGAGCAATACATCTCTCAATTAGGATTGAATGTAAAAGTAAAACAAACACAAAACCCTGGTGCTGATCCAACTAATATTGATGATAACGGTTTAATTTCTGGTACAATAGAATTCGAAAATCCTAATGACAGATGGTTAAGCGGGGTTGCCGATAGAGATGACGAGAACGGATTCTTTAATATATGGGGCTTTAATTGGATTAGATCAGGTTCTTATACGAATGAGACTATTAATCAGTTGAGTGATTATAATATGACTGATGATCCAAATGGTGTATTTGAAGGAGTTGTAATGCAATCAAATGTTGCATCAGGACAATTTGGAAGTTTTGAATGGACAGGAGGAACATGGGCCCCTTATCGTTTTGCATCTAACTTTAACGATGGTCCTGGTATTAGTAATTCAATTACTAACTTAGCAAAACTTACGAATTTAAATTCAGTTGATATTGTATTCACTGATGAGAAATCCAAATGGAGTAGAGTGTGTGTTGTTGAAGCTCAAGATGATGAAACATTATCAATCGGTAATCAAAAGAAAATGGGATTAAGACAGTCAGTTTCTGTTGGTAAAGATGGTCTCCCAGATGGAATGTTAGATGCGAATGGTGATTCTATAAAAGGGATGGGTTGGTTTCCTGGTTATGCTCTTGATATTGAAACAGGCGAAAGGTTAAATATTATCTTTTCTGAAGATTCATGGCAAACTTCTGAGAATGGAAATGATATGAAATGGAATCCTACATCTACTTTATTAACTCCAGGTGATTTTCCTCAATATGATTCTCAGAATAATGAGTTTTTAGGAGGTAATTATTTATTAGGGGGAAAACACTTTATTTATGTTGTTAAAGGAGAATCATGGGTAAAAGGTTCTGAGGATTATATGACAGACACTGTTAGTTCAGATTTTTCACCTAATTATGATGAAAGTGCATGGATTTATAGTAAATTACTAAATGATAATAATGGCACTGGGAAATGGGCTGTATTCAAAAATGTGACTTGGGTTGGAGCTCCTTTGTTAGCACCAGGAAGAGATATGAATTTAGATAATAAGGTAGCTGTTAAATTAAGAGTAACTAAACCTTATAATGCTTACGAAACTGTTACCGAAGATAAATTCTTTGATAGAAATATGGATTTAAATTTAGGAACAACTTATGTTGTCGCTTATGAAAATTCAACTTCTACATGGGGCGGTAAAACTGTTACTTATGATGGTGTTGATTATGAAGTTGGAGAGTCATTTGTAGCTACAGCTACACTTAATTTTAGTGGTTCAGCAAAAGCAAGAGCTATTGAAGCAACTGCACTTAATAGTTTTAATCCTACTTATAGTTTCAATACTAATAATATTGTTGCGGTAACTGGTGATAATGATGTTGCTAAAGATGCCTTAGATATTATTAATATTGTTCCCAATCCTTATTATGGTTATTCTTCATATGAAGTTAATCAATTAGATAATAGAGTAAAAATTACAAACTTACCAAGAAGAGCAACTATAAAGATATTTAGTGTAAGTGGAGCTGAAGTTCGCACTTTAAGTAAGGATAATGGGATGACTTCAATAGATTGGGATTTAAAAAATAACTTTGGGATTCCTATTTCTAGTGGTTTATATATTTTGCATATAAATGTTCCTGGAGTTGGAGAAAAAATAATTAAATGGTATGGAGCTTTAAGACCAATTGATTTAGATACATTCTAATAAATAAAGTAATAGACTATAATAAATATTATAAATATGAAACAAATTAATAACTGGATAAAAGCTATAGCAATAATTGCATTAATGCTTCCTTTTTCTAATGCCTTTGCAGGTAATCCCCAAAGAGCAGGACAAGCAGGCGCTTCAGAATTATTGATCAATCCTTGGGCTAGAACTTCTGGTTGGGGAGGAGCAAATGTTGCTGGAGTTAGAGGATTAGAGGGTATATTCTCAAATGTTGCCGGACTTGCTTTTACTGAAAAAACAGAACTGATTTTTAGTCAAACGCAATGGTTAAAATATGGAGATGAGGCTGTAAGTAATATTAGTGCTTTTGGTTTTTCTCAGAAGGTTGGAGAGTCAGGGGTTTTAGGTTTTTCTGTAATGAGTATGGATTTTGGAGATATTGAAATTACTACTGTAGATTTACCTGATGGTGGTATTGGTACGTATTCACCTTCATTTATGAATATTTCTCTTTCTTATGCTAAGATTTTTTCTAATAGCATATATGGGGGTATGACAGTTAAAATGATTTCAGAACAAATTTCAAATGTAGGAGCTAATGGTGTAGCTTTAGATGCAGGGATTCAGTATGTAACTGGTTCAGAAGATAATTTTAAATTTGGTATTGCGTTAAAAAATGTAGGACCAAGAATGTCTTTCTCTGGTGATGGACTTTCATTTAGAGGTATAGTTGGTGATGCAGACGATTATAAAATGACTGTTGAGCAAAGATCATCAGATTTGGAATTACCGGCATTATTAAATATTGGACTTTCTTATGATGTTAATTTTATTCAACATAGAATTACTGGTGCTGGTACATTTACTTCTAACTCTTTTCAAAAAGATCAATACCGTTTAGGCGGTGAGTACTCTTACAATGAAATGTTTATGGTAAGGTTGGGTTACACTTATGAGGATGGGATTAGAACACCATCAACAAGAACAACTGCCTTAAGAGGACCTACAGCTGGCTTTACAGTTGAGTTGCCAATGGGAGATAATGATTCAACTTTCGGTTTAGATTATTCTTACCGTCATACTGATCCTTTCCAAGGTTCGCACACTATTGGTGCAAGGATTAATTTATAAAATAAAAACAAACATATTATGTTCAAAAAGGAAGGTGACTTCCTTTTTGTGCGTTTATAAGCTTACTAATTATGAGTACAATATATTTATCACAAGAAGGTTACAACAACTTAAAAGAAGAGTTAAATACTTTAAAATCGGTTGATAGACCAAGAGTTATTAATCAAATTGCTGAAGCAAGAGATAAAGGTGATTTATCAGAAAATGCTGAATATGATGCAGCCAAAGAGGCACAAGGATTATTAGAGGCAAGAATTGCAAAACTAGAAAATAATATTGCTAACTCTAGGGTGTTGGATCAGTCTGAGATGGACACCACAACTGTTCATTTGCTTACTAAAGCTACTATAAAAAACACTGCTAATGATATGGTAATGACTTATGCTATAGTTTCAGAATCTGAGGCTGATTTTGCGGCAAAAAAGATTTCTGCTACTTCACCAATTGGAAAAGGCTTACTTGGGAAATCTATTGGTGATATTGCTGATATTGAAGTTCCTAATGGCATTTTGCATTTTGAAATTATTGATATCCAACCGTTATAATGCCTAGTATTTTTTCTAAAATAGTATATGGTGATATTCCTGCTTTTAAAGTAGCTGAGGATGAAAATCATTTAGCTTTTTTAGATATTTTTCCTTTAGCAAAAGGTCATGTTTTAGTAATTCCTAAAAAGGAAACTGATTATATTTTTGATTTAGGTTCTGAAGAATATTCAGGACTTTTTAGTTTTGCTAAAAAAGTAGCAAAAGCAATGGATAAAATTATCTCTTGTGAGAGAATTGGAGTTGCAGTTATTGGATTAGAAGTTCCTCATGCGCATATTCACTTAGTACCCTTGCAAAATGTTTCTGATATTAATTTTGAAAGACCAAAATTAAAGTTTCCAGATTCAGAAATGAAAGAAATTGCTGATCTTATTAAATCTGCTATTTAAGTTTATTAGGATTATCTTTTAAGAAAGAACCCCAACTCGTATAACTTTTTCCACAACCTTGCCCAGGGGTTCTTTGAAAATGATGACAGACTGCTGCGGCTAACCCATCACTTGCATCTAAATGTTTAGGCATTTCTTTAATATTTAAAATTGATTTTAACATTGCAGCAACTTGCTCTTTACTAGCAGTACCTTGCCCAGTAATTGCCATCTTAATTTTTTTAGGTGCATACTCAAAAATAGGAATATCTCGGTAAAGTGCAGCCGACATAGCAACTCCTTGCGCTCTTCCTAGCTTTAACATGGACTGTACATTCTTACCAAAGAAGGGCGCTTCAACAGCAAATTCATCTGGTTTGTATTCATCAACTAATTGCAGTGTTCTTTCAAAAATTTTTTTAAGTTTTAACTCATGTGACCCAAGTTTTGAAAGATGCAAAACCCCCATTTGAATGAGCTCCATTTTGTTGCCTTTTACATGAATCAATCCATATCCCATTATTGTTGTTCCTGGATCTATTCCTAATATGATATTATCAGTTTGCATTTGTTATCTTTGTAACAACAAAACTAAGCAATGCTAAGCAGAAAAACTATTGGCTTCTTATTAAAAGTTGGAATTGTAGCTTTTGCTCTTTTCTTTTTGTATCAACAACTCACTTCCAAAAGTAGTGTTGAGCAATTTGATTTAGATCAAATCCTAGTTAAGTTACAAGAGAACTACATTGTTGTTACTGTTGTAATTTTGATGATGTTCCTCAATTGGTTTATAGAATCATTAAAGTGGAGATTCCTAATTTCAAAGATTGAAAAAGTATCTATTAAACGCTCAATCCGTGCAATTTTTTCAGGAATTACTGTTTCTGCATTTACACCAAATAGAGTTGGAGAATATGGAGGAAGAGTATTTTGTTTAGAAAAAGCAGACAGAATTAAAGGTATTTTGATTACAGTTATTGGGTCTATGGCTCAGTTGGTAATAACTATATTTTTTGGTTCAATTGGAATTTTATTAATACCTAATTTAATGCCTGAATTTGACGCAATACTATCTCAGTTTGTATTTGCATATCCAATAATGTTATTCTTATTGATATTGTTGAATGTACTTTTAGTTACTTTATTTTTAAATGCCTCAGTGTTTTCAGTTGTTTTATCTAAGATTAAGTTTTTAAGAAAATTTAAAAAGTATAATGAGGTATTTTCCTTTTATAATTCATCAGAATTATTGGAAATACTGCTTTATTCAGTAGGGAGGTATATCGTTTTTACAACTCAGTTCTTTATTTTGTTACAAGTTTTTGGTGTCCAAATTGGATATGTTGATGCAATGATTTTGATTACCACTAAGCTTTTAGTGATATCAATTATTCCTACTATTGCAATTACTGAAATTGGAATTAGAGGCTCAGTTGCACTTTTCCTTTTCGGATTGGTTTCCGTAAATGCAATTGGGATATTATCAGCTACTTTTGTAATGTGGGTTATCAATCTTTTATTACCTGCTTTAATTGGAACAATCTTTATTTTCTCTCTTAAATTCTTTAGAAAATAATGCAGATTGGAATTTTAATAATCTTGTTTTTATATGCGTTATTAATTATAAGATATACTTTAGGTTGGCATAAAGTTAAAGCAATAACTAATAAAGATTTTACCCCAAAAGTTAGTATTGTAATTGCAATGCGAAATGAGGAAAATGAAGTAGAAAGATTATTGCAAAATTTACAATCCCAAATTTACCCTACTGATAAGTTAGAGTTGATTTTAGTAAATGATCATTCAACTGATAATACCCTTAATATTCTAAATTTCTCACAATTAGATAATTTGCAAGTTATAAATATGCCCAAAGAAGAATTTGGGAAGAAAAATTCTATTAAAAACGCTATTGAGCTCGCAAGTGGGGATATTATTTTAGCATCAGATGCAGATTGTAGTTTTAATCCGAAATGGGTGCGAACTATGGTTAACTATTTTAATGATGAGAATATAAAACTGCTGTCTGGTCCTGTTGCTTATCACAAAAAAAAAGGAATATTTTTGAGTTTGCAAGCCTTAGAATTTTCTAGCTTAATTGGAAGTGGTGCTGGAGCAATTGGAGTTAACAATGCAATATTCTGTAATGGTGCTAATATGGCTTACAGAAAAGAAATTTTTTTAGAAGTAAATGAGTTTTCTATTGATACTGCAGTAAGTGGTGATGATGTTTTTTTACTTCATAGTGTAAAAGCAAAGTATCCTAATTCTATTGCATTTGCAAAAGAGAAAAGTGCTATTGTGATTACGGATGCTGTGCAAACAGTTTCAGGATTTATTAACCAAAGAAAAAGGTGGACTGCCAAGAGTAGTGGCTATAAAGATAATGCAAGTATTTATACTTCATTTTTAGTTCTTTTTACTAACTTGGCATTCGTTTTTCTTTTTGCAATGCCCTTTTGGAATATTGAATATTTTAATTTATTCATATTATTTTATGGAGTTAAATTTTTGGTAGATTTAATTCTGTTATTCCCAATTTTAAAATTTTTCAACCGAATAGATTTAGTAAAATGGATTTTTCCTTTTGAAATCTTTTATTCTTTTTATATAGTTTTGATTGTGGTTTTGTCTTTTACAAAATCATTTGAATGGAAGGGTAGAGTGCATAGTAAATAGATGAATAACACATCATTAAATAAATTAGCTTGGAAAAAGTTTAAGAAAGATAAACTAGCTTTCTCATCTTTAATATTTATTTTCTGCTGTGTGCTAATTGCTGTTTTTGCAACAATTATCAGCCCAGATGGCAGTAAAAATGCAAATGAAATGCATATTGAATTAGCAACTAATAAACCCTTAACTAAAATCATTTTTATAGAGCTTCCAAAGCAAATAATTGATGACTCTTCAATAATTGAAAAGTTGGTTTTTGGCACTCCATCAAAAGTAAGTCGAATCCCGATTAGTAGTTTTGAAAATTTAGAGGGTGGATTAACTTATTTGCCTTTTCAATCAGAGATGGAAAAAAACTATTTTGGTGATTATAAGATAGTGGAACAAACGTTTTGGTTTGGTACAGATAAGTACGGTAGAGATTTATTAAGCAGAATAATTCTTGGAACAAGAATATCTCTTTCAGTTGGTTTTATTGCTGTAATTATTTCATTAATTATCGGAATAATTTTTGGGCTTATTGCTGGTTATTTCAGAGGAAAAACTGATGATGTAATTATGTGGTTTGTAAATGTAATTTGGAGCATACCAACTTTACTAATGGTAATTGCAATTACATTGGCTTTAGGAAAAGGATTTTGGCAAGTGTTTGTAGCGGTTGGCTTAACAATGTGGGTAGAAGTTGCTCGTATTGTTAGGGGGCAGGTCTTGGTTATTAGAGAATTGGAATATGTAGAGGCTGGAAAAGCATTGGCTTTTAAATCCTTTAGAATAATATTTAAACACATTTTACCCAATGTTATTGGACCAGTAATTGTAATTTCTGCAGCCAATTTTGCTGCTGCAATTTTGATTGAAGCAGGGCTTTCTTTTTTAGGGATTGGTGCGCAACCTCCTATGCCAAGTTGGGGAGGAATGATAAAGGATCATTATGCTTATATTATTATGGATAAAGCGTATTTGGCAATTATTCCAGGTATGGCAATTATGACTTTAGTACTTGCATTTATGCTTTTAGGTAATGGTTTGCGTGATGCATTTGATGTTAGAAATTAAAAAATAGATTTAATAATGGAACTAATATTTTCAGCACTTATAATTTTCACACTTAGACTAGCAGACCAGAGTCTAGGCACTATGCGTGCTCTTTTAGTGAGTAAGAACAAACCAATTTATGCAGCAGTTATTGGCTTAGTTGAGTCAGCAATTTGGATAGTTGCTATTTCACAAGTAATAAAGGATATTGATGACCCTATTTTAATTGGAGCTTATGCGACTGGTTTTGCTGCAGGTACTATTTTAGGAACATACATTGAGCGTATAGTTGGGGTTGGAAATATAGTTGTTAGGGTTTTTACTACGATTCATTCTCCTTCAGTTGCAGAAACCTTAAGAGATAACGGGCATGGTGTTACCGTTATTGATGGTGAGGGTAAAGATGGGCCTGTGAAAATTTATTTGTGCGTTATTCCAAGGAGAAAATTAAAATCGGTATTGCAGATGATAGAAGAGATAAACCCAAACGCTTATATCACTACTGATATGGCAAATCCTACTTCATTGAAAAAGTAAAAGAACCTTAAGTGTTAAGTCCAAAACCGATTACTTTTGTAAAAACCAAAAAAAAGGAGCTGAAAATTAATTCAGCTCCTTTTACGTTTAATCTTTATTTATTATTTAAAAAGGCAAGTCATCATCTTCTGATGCGGGGGCATTAAATTCTGGCGCAGCTTCCATGTCAGCACTTCCTGCCCCTTGGCTTTCAATTCTCCAAGCATCAATATTATGGAAATATCTTCCGTTATACTCTCTTGATGATAAGTTAAAAGAAACTTCTACTTGATCCCCTTCATTATGGTGGTTTAACATTTCAATTTTATCCTCTCCAAATAATTGGAAACAAACTTCTGGGTTATATTGTGCGCCAGTATCTACAAGGAAAGATTGTTTTTTCCATTCTTTTCCTGCTTTAGATGTTCCGCTTTCTACACTTAATTTTCTGCTTAATTTTCCTTTTACTGATAAACTCATTTTTATATTTTTTTAATTTTAATCTTGCAAAATTAAGTAAAATAAATGCATAAAAATCTTTAAAGCGGCTTTTGTGTGTAAATGTTAAAAAATAATATCTTTGCCGTCCTTTTTAAGCGGATGTGGCGGAATTGGTAGACGCGCTAGACTTAGGATCTAGTGCCGCAAGGTGTGAGAGTTCGAGTCTCTTCATCCGCACAAAATTAAGCAAGCATTATAGCTTGCTTTTTTGTTTTCATAACTTTTTCTTTATCTGATAAATAAGTGTATTTTTGCAGCCCTTTTAAAAAAAAAAATAAAAGATGAAACTTACACAAAGCAAAGCAAAAGATTTAATGGCAACTATTACTGTTGAGTTAAAAGTTGCAGATTACTCTGAAAGAGTTGAAAAAGTATTAAAAGATTATCGTAAAACAGCTGAGATTCCTGGATTCAGAAAAGGAAAAACTCCTATGGGAATCATCAATAAAAAATACAGAACATCTGTTATTGTTGAAGAGGTTAATAAGATGCTGCAAGATGAATTATACAAGCATATTACTGCTGAAAAAGTAAGAGTTTTAGGCTCACCAATGCCAATTGATGAAAAGCCAATTGACTGGGAAAATGATGAAGATTTTACTTTTGAATATGAAGTTGGTTTAGCCCCAGAGTTTGATGTAAAGATAACTGCAAAGGATAAATTAAACTACTATAAAATTAAAGCTGATGCTAAGTTAGTTGATGGATATTGTAATGATATTGCAAAGCGTTATGGTAAAATGAGTAATCCTGAAGCATCAGTTGAGGGAGATTTGATTTTCTGTACTATTGAGCAATTAGATGTTGATGGGATAGTAATGGTTAATGGTATTAAAAATGATGCTACAGTTGCTATGGATTACATTGCTGATAAGAAAATTAAAAAGCAATTTGTTGGTGTAAAAACGGATGACTTAATTACTATTAATGTAATGAAAGCTTTTACAAATCATTCTGATTTAGGGGCAATGTTAAATGTTGATCATACTGCAATTCATAACTTAACTTCAGAAGAATTTCAGTTTACTGTAAAGAATGTAAACAGATTAGAGCCAGCTGAGTTGAATGTTGAGCTTTTTGATAAAGTTTACGGGCCTGGTGCAATAAAAAATGAAAAAGAATTTAAAGCAAAAGTAAAGTCAGAAGCAGAAGCTCAATTTGTAGGAGAGAGTGATAGAATGCTTAAAAATGATGTCGTAACTTACTTTGTTGATAAATTGAAGTTAGCTATGCCAAATGAGTTTTTAAAGAGATGGTTAGTACAAACTTCTGAGCAACCAATAACAATGGAGATGCTAGAAACTGAGTACGATATGTATGCAAAAAGCTTACAATGGCAGTTAATTGAAAACAAAATCTTAGAAAATCATAGCATTAAAGTTACTCAAGATGATGTTCTAGCGCATACTAAAGTTTTAATTTCAGCTCAAATGAAGCAGTACGGCCAGCCAGAAGGAGATGATAAGAAATTGACCGATATTGCCACTAACATTCTTAAAAATGAGGAAGAAAGAAAGAAAGTTTACGACCAAATTTTTGATGAACGAACTCTAGCAGTTTATAAGGAAAACTTCAAATTGACTGAAAAGTCAGTTTCTTATGATGAATTTGTTAAATTAGCATCAAGAAAATAAAGCGAGTTTTAGCAGTTGTATATTAAGCTAATTTTATCGGTTGTTATCTAGAATCTAAATACTAACATCTAAATACTAAAAAAATGGATTACGGAAAAGAATTTCAAAAATACGCAACTAAACATAAGGGAATAAGTAGTTTGCACCTTAATGATTTTTCATCAATCCATGCTGGTTATATTTCACCAACAATTATTGAAGAACGACAAATGAATGTTGCTAGTATGGATGTTTTTTCTCGCTTGATGATGGATAGAATTATTTTTTTAGGCGTTGGGATTAATGATCATGTTGCAAATATTATTCAAGCACAATTATTGTTTTTAGAGTCAGTTGATGCTCAGAAAGATATTTTAATTTACTTAAATTCACCGGGAGGTGGAGTATATGCAGGACTTGGGATTTATGATACTATGCAGTATATTAACCCTGATGTTTCTACTATCTGTACAGGTATGGCAGCATCAATGGGGGCTGTGCTTTTATGTGCAGGTGCTGAGGGTAAAAGAACAGCTCTTAAACACTCAAGAGTAATGATTCATCAACCTTTAGGAGGTGCTCAAGGACAAGCATCTGACATTGAAATTACTGCTCGTGAAATTCAAAAATTGAAGAAAGAATTATATGAAATTCTTTCTGAACATTCAGGAAAATCATATAAGGAAGTATGGAATGATAGTGATAGAGATTACTGGATGACTGCTGAGGAAGCAAAAGCATACGGTATGATTGATGAAGTATTGGAAAGAAAAAAATAATGTCAGAAAGCGAAAAAGTTGGATGTTCTTTTTGTGGTAAAAATAAGCAAGATACTAATATTTTAATTGCTGGAACCTCTGCGCATATTTGTGATGCTTGTATTGAGCAAGCTCACGAAATTGTAAAGGAAGATTTAAATGATGATCTCTTCTCTACTGAAGATTTTACTCTTTTAAAACCAAAAGCAATTAAGGCACATCTTGATGATTTTGTAATTGGACAAGAGGATGCAAAAAAAGTAATGTCAGTTGCAGTTTATAATCATTATAAAAGATTAATGCAACCTGATACATCTGAAGAAGATATTGAGATTGAAAAGTCAAATATCATAATGGTTGGGCGTACTGGAACTGGAAAAACATTAATTGCAAAATCCATTGCTAAACTTTTAAAAGTCCCTTTTTGTATTGCTGATGCTACTGTACTTACTGAAGCAGGATATGTTGGAGAGGATGTAGAAAGTATACTCACAAGATTATTACAAGCTGCCGATTATGATGTAGAACAAGCAAGAAGAGGAATTGTATTTATTGACGAGATTGATAAGGTTGCTCGTAAAAGTGATAACCCTTCAATTACCAGAGATGTCAGCGGGGAGGGAGTTCAGCAGGCAATGCTAAAGTTATTAGAGGGGACAATTGTAAATGTCCCACCACAAGGAGGTCGTAAACACCCCGACCAAAAAATGATAGCTTTAGACACAAAGGATATTTTGTTTATTAGTGGAGGTGCTTTTGATGGAATTGAAAGGCATATTTCAAACAGAATGAATACGAAATCAATTGGCTTTAAATCTAATAAAGGGAATGATATTGAAAAAGATAATTTATTGAAATATGTTTCACCTCAGGATTTAAAATCATTCGGATTAATACCTGAACTTATTGGAAGAATGCCTGTATTAACATATTTAAATCCATTAGATAGAATAGCACTTAAGTTAATCCTTACTGAGCCTAAAAATGCATTAACTAAGCAATATCAAAAGTTATTTGATATGGATGGAATTGCTTTAACATTTGATGAAAAAGCAATAGATATTATAGTTGATAAAGCAATGAAATTTAAACTAGGAGCAAGAGGTTTACGTTCTATTTGTGAAGCAATAATGCTAGACGCAATGTTCGAGTTTCCTTCTGATGAAAGTAAAAAAGATTTGAAGATAACTGCTTCTTATGTAAAAAATCAGTTGACTAAACTTTCATTCACTAAACTAAAAGTAGCTTAGTTTACTACTATTGAATAAGTTTTTCCGTTTATTATAACATCAAAGTTACAATCACAAATACTACCACCATAACTAATGATTCTATCTGCATAACCATTTGGAGAAATTTTTGCTTTACCACTTTTTATTACACAAGTTGGTAAGCAACCTAAATCAACTTCTAAAGAATCAGTAATTTCCATAGTAAAAGCATTTCCGTTTACACTATTTCCGCTTGCATTTCCAGCTATCAAATATCTGTCATCAGAAATGTTAAGGTGAGTGTTCTGCCCACTTACCCATTCCCTAACTCTACTTGATTCCCAATTAATTGTTCCATTTGAAGTGTTAATACTAGCATTTTTTATCTCAATTGTAAACCACATATTCCCATTGTTGTTTCTACCTTGGTTTGTAATAATTCGTTCACCTTGTACTAGATTGTAATTCACATGATAATCATCAAAAGTTGTAGTAGTTACTGATAATGAATCTCTATATCTTCCAGTATAAACTGAAATGATTTTACCGCTTCTTATAATAGTGTTGTTAGAAACAGTAGACGTCCCAAAGTTAACAATAAGTGTGTCAGAATTTGATGTGTCAGAATTCATAATTGTATAAGTAGGTCCTAATTTATGATCAAGGTTTGCATCAAAACCTGCTTCAACCATTCTGCCTGCATCATTAAATATTTGTTCTGCAATAAGGTTGTCTCTTGCAGCTTGTGTGCTAGTCAATTCATTTTGTGTTTTAATATCTTCATCTTTACATGCGTAAAGTAAAACAGTTAAAATACTTAGGGCTATTCCTATTTTCTTCATCTTAATATTTTTGGTAAACTTAGTTAATTTTCTGAAAAGTTAAAAAACTATAATCATGAGCATGTTTTTGATCAGCTTTACAATCTATTCTTCCTACTTTTTTCCAATTATTTCCTAACTTAGGGAAAAAGGTATCGCCATCATAAGCATGGTGTACTTTAGTAAGATAAATTTTATCTACTAAATTGGCTTCAAGTGCTAGCTTGTAAATTTGACCGCCTCCAATAATAAAAGGTTCTTTATCTCTATTTTTTTTTGCAATTTCTAAAGCGGCTTCTACAGAATTAACTACTACACATCCATTTGCTTTATAGTCGGTTTGTCTTGTAATAATAATATTCGTTCTATTTGGTAATGGCCTGTACTTATGCGGAATAGATTCAAAGTTCTTTCTACCCATTATCACATGATGATTTAAAGTAGTATCCTTGAAAAAACGCATGTCTTTTGGTAAATGCCAAATGAGGTCATTATCTTTTCCAATCACTCCATTTTTGGCTGCTGCTACTATTAGTGAAACTTTCATTTGCTTTTAATTACTTTATATTGCACTCCTCTTTCTTCCAAATAATTTCTTACAAAAGCAAAATGTCCTCCCAAGTATTCTGGAGGAGAAATTCCTGCTCTATCATATTCTCCATTTACAACTAAATTAGCAACTGCAGTACAAGTAAATCCTGTTGTGCGTGCCATGGAAATAGTATCATTTTTAAAACGATCTAACAAGTTATACTGATAAGTTATTGCCTCTCCATTTTCTGTTCCTTTAATGATAATTCTCATGATTGTAAAGTCTTTATCGCCTTTTTTCATTTCCCATTTCGGGAATAATAATTTGGCAGTCATGTCCACTGGGCGAATCATAGTTCCGTTTATTTCTACTTCATCATAAGAGAAAAAACCACTTGCCCGCAATACTTTCAAATACTCTACACAACCTGGGTAACGCAAGGTTTTCTCTATCATATTTGGCACATGTGCCATAGTCTTTATCAAACTTCTTAATCCATCAGAATTCCAGCTTTCTAAAGTTCCGATTTCATCAAATTCTATCAATTCAGTGTCCGACAAAGCTTCTTTGGTAATTAATTGGCTATGCTGTACATATCTGGCAGGGCGAATGTATTCTTCAATCACATCAATAGGAGAGAAGACTGCTTGGTATTCGTAAGGCCATTCTCTTTTTTCGGGTAAACCACCTACTAAGCATTCGTAATCATTAATCTCCATTTTTGAATTATGATGCCCAAAGATAATATTTCCCATACCGGGCGCTACGCCGCAATCCATAACCGCAACTACTCCATTTCCTTTTGCTAGTTCATCTAATCCGAAAGGATCTTCAGGATAAAAAGAAATATCTACTATGTTCTTGCCTGCCTCAATTACATCCTTCATCATTTTATATCCCATAAATCCAGGAACACCACCCACTACTAAGTCAAAATCTTTAATTAAGTTTTGTAAAGTGGCTGTGTCAGACACATCAGCACAAATGGTGTTGATTCCTACTAACTTATCTAAGTTTTTTTGTGAGATGTCTACTGAGGTAACATTATGATTTTTGGCCAAATCTTTCGCCATTACACCGCCTACTAATCCTGCTCCTAAAACAATTATATTAGCCATTATATTGCTACTTTTCCTTTAATATGTGGGTGATATTTATAATCTACTAACTCAAAATCATCAATAGTGAAATCAAAAATACTTTTTACATTTGGGTTGATTTTCATTTTAGGTAATGCTTTTGTATCTCTACTTAATTGTATTTCTGTTTGCACAAAATGATTGGTATAAATATGTGCATCACCTAAAGTATGGATAAAATCCCCAACCTCCAAATCACAAACTTGTGCCATCATCATAGTCAGCAATGCATAAGAAGCAATATTGAACGGAACACCTAAAAAGATATCTGCACTTCTTTGATATAGTTGACAAGAAAGTTTTCCATCCGCTACATAAAACTGAAAAAACGCATGGCAAGGAGGTAAAGCCATTTGCTCAATCTCTCCAACATTCCAAGCACTTACAATAATTCTTCTACTATCTGGGTTGTTTGTTAAAGCCTCAACTGCTTGATTGATTTGGTCAATGTGTTTCCCGTCAGGTGTTGGCCAACTTCTCCATTGGTAGCCATAGACATGACCTAAGTCTCCATTTTCATCTGCCCACTCATCCCAAATACGCACTCCATTTTCTTTGAGGTATTTTATATTAGTATCTCCCTTTAAAAACCAAAGCAGCTCGTGAATGATAGATTTTAAGTGCAACTTTTTAGTAGTAATACACGGAAATCCTTCCGATAAATCGAAACGCATTTGATGACCAAAAACACTTTTTGTTCCTGTTCCGGTTCTATCTTCTTTTAGCGCACCTTCCTTCATCACGCGTGTCATTAAATCTAAGTATTGTTGCATTTTTTTATAATATCATTCCTACAATTACGGCTGTAAATAGGGAAGCCAATGTTCCTGCTATTAAAGCTAATATTCCTAATTTGGATAAATCCCCTCTTCTTTTTGGTGTTAGTGCACCTATCCCTCCAATTTGTATTCCAATAGAAGCAAAGTTGGCAAATCCGCATAATATATAAGTAGCAATTATAATAGATTTTTGCTCTACAAATGAACCTGCACTTTTCATCTCTCCTAAGGACATATATCCTACAAATTCATTCAATACCGTTTTCTCTCCCAATAACTGGCCTACTAAAAACATATCCTCTTTACATACTCCCATAAGCCATGCAATTGGGGCCCCAATATAACCCAAAATCATATTAAAGGAAAGGTTATCATATTGAGTGTGATCTGCAATCCATGAATTTAGAGTAGTCCAATCCCCAACTTTTAAAAGTATAAAGTTTACCATTGACATTAACGCAATAAATACCAGTAGCATAGCGCCAACATTTACCGCTAATCTGAGGCCATCAGTTGTTCCTTTTGAAATTGCTTCTAAAGCATTAGCTCCCATGTCTGCTTTACTAACTTCTAATTTTGTTTCAAATTTTTCTTTTTCTGGCAATAACATTTTTGCAGCCACAATAGCTGCTGGTGCCGACATAGCAGATGCCGCTAATAAATGTTTGGCAAACATAATTTGCTGGACTGGGTCATCTCCTCCTAAAAAACCGATATATGCAGCCAAAACTCCACCTGCAATTGTTGCCATTCCTCCACTCATCAAACATAACATCTCCGACATGGTCATTTTATCCAAATATGGTTTTACAAGTAGCGGGGATTCGGTTTGTCCTAAAAAGATATTTCCTGCAGCCGCTACACTTTCAGGTCCTGATAGGCGCATTATTTTTTTCATGAGCCATGCAAATCCGTATACAATTCTTGGTAAAACACCCCAATAGTAGAATAAAGAGGTAAGTGCGGAAAAGAATATCACAGTTGGTAAAATCATCACTACAAAATTCATAAGTGGAGATTCAATGATACCGGTTTCAAATGAACTAAAAAGAAACATAGTACCATCTTGGGTGAAAGAAATGATTTTGGCGAATATTTTTCCTACAAACTCAAATCCTTTAGAGACAAAAGGAACTTTTAAAATTAATAGAGCAAATATTATTTGTATACCCAATCCTTTTCCAACTAATTTCCAGTCAATTCCTTTTCGGTTTCTTGAAAAAGCAAAAGCAATAAGTAGTAAACTAGCTATACCTAGTAACCCTCTTAAAAGAGATTCAATTGAAAAGCCAGAAGTTTGAATTATTTCATTCATATTGTTCTCCTTTTCGTTTTTTTAATTCATCTCTTATTTCTGAAGCTTTTTCATAATCCTCCTCCTCAATTGCTGCAGTAAGTAATTTTTTAAGTTTTGGAGTACTTAAATTACTGATTCCTTGAGGCTCTGGAGTTTTGTCATCCTCTTCCATAAGAAATAAATCATCTTCTTCTCTTGCACTGTTGATTATAATACCTGCACGAACTAAAATATCTTCAAATGTAAAAATAGGACAGCCGTATCTAATTGCAATTGCTATTGCATCTGAAGTTCTTGCATCTATTTCAACTTCCTCTCCTGTAGTTTTATGTTTGCAATGAAAAGCAGCATGAAAAACACCTTCAATTAAAGTATGTATTACAACTTTCTGCACTGCAATATCAAAACTATCACCTAATGTTTTAAATAAATCATGAGTAAGTGGTCGGCTTGGTTCTTCTGTTCCATCAAGTGCAATTGCAATGGAACGCGCTTCACACCACCCAATAACAATAGGTAACTGGCGCTTTCCAATCGTTTCGTTCAATAATAAAACATAGGCATTGTTTTGTGAGTTACTTTGCCTTATTGCTGTTATGTCAAGTTGAACGAAATCCAAATTATCTTATTTTTTTAATTTCTTCAATTAATTTTGGAACAACTTCAAACGCATCACCAACTATTCCGTAATCTGCTGCTTTAAAGAATGGTGCTTCAGGGTCAGTATTTATTGCAACCATTACTTTTGATGAATTTACTCCAGCTAAATGTTGTATTGCTCCTGAGATACCAATAGCAATATATAAATCTGCAGCAACTGCTTTGCCAGTTTGTCCAACATGTTCTGAATGAGGTCTCCAGCCAATATCAGACACTGGTTTTGAGCAAGCTGTTGCTGCTACTAGTAAGTCAGCTAATTCCTCAATCATTCCCCAGTTCTCTGGTCCTTTTAATCCTCTTCCACCAGACACCACTATTTCAGCTTCTGATATTGATATTTTCCCACTTGCAGTTTCTTGTCCTTTAATTGTAATTCCTCCTTTTTCTGATGTGTCAGAATTTTCAATTGTTAAGGTGCCTTCAGTTTTAATTAACCCAAATGAATTTGGTGCAATTGAGATGATTGCTTTTTCAGAATTTACTTTAACTATCTCAATTGCTTTTGAAGAGAATGCTTTTCTCTTTACAATTAATGGTGTAGTACTTGTTGCTACCTCAATTACATTACTGATTGCTCCAATTTTTAATTTTGCTGAAAGTCTTGGGGCAATCATTTTTGCAGTGTAAGTATTTGAAAAAACTATTACTTTTGCATCATTAGCTTGCTCGGCAATCACTGATGTTGCAGCTTGCCCATCACCTTTAATAATATTTGAAGCACTAATTACTTTTGAAGCCCCATAATTACCTAATTTATTAAGCTCATCGTTACTAATTTCTCCTAATGATACAGCAACTAGATCTGTGCCTAATAGTTTTGCAGTTTCACTTGCATAAGAAACTGCTTCAAAAGTACTTTTTCTAAATTTCCCATCCCAACTTTCTGTATATACTAATACTGACATTTTTCTAATTCTTTTAATTAAATAACTTTTGCTTCATTTTGCAGTAAGTTAACTAACTCAGCTACATTGTCAGCATCTACTAATTTACAAGCTTCTTTTTCAACTGGTTTCTCAAAACTTACTGATGAAGTTAGCCCTTCTTTTGATGATGGCTCAATAATTTCTAATGGCTTACTCCTTGCTTGCATAATTCCTCTCATATTTGGAATTCTTAGTTCTGATTCTAAAACCAATCCTTTTTGCCCTCCAATTACAAATGGTAATTCTGCAGTAATGTTCTCTTTACCTCCATCAATTTCTCTAGTTAACTTCGCAGTATTTCCAGAAAGCTCTAGACCATTACAAGCATTAATAAAAGGAAGACTCATCATTTCAGCAAGTATACCTCCTACAGCCCCTCCATTATAGTCGATTGATTCTCTACCAGTGATAATTATATCAGCAGGATTATTGCTTAAGTAATTAGCAATTTCATTTGCTGTAGAATAACTATCAGTTGCATTCATATTAATTCTTACAGCTGCATCGGCTCCTATTGCTAATGATTTTCTCATTACTGCTTCTACGGTTGCATCACCAACTGTAATAACAGTTACCTTTCCTCCCGTTACTTCTTTTAGCATCATTGCTTTTGTCAGTCCAAATTCATCATAAGGATTGATTACAAACTGTACTCCATTGGCATCAAAATTACTTCCGTTATCAGTAAAGTTGATCTTTGCAGTAGTGTCAGGCACACTACTAATACAAACAACAATATTCATTCTTCATTTTTTTAAAATTAATGATTGCAAACTTAGATAAAATGCGTTAAATATTAGTGCAAAAAAATAGATAAATATCAGCTATCAATATATAAAACAGTTCCATATTATGTGTTTTGTATAAAAATGTTAGTTTTGCAAACCTTTTAAAATAAATAAACTTAAAAAAAGAATATGGAATCAATGATGATTTATATGCCAATAGTAATGGCATTTGTGGGGTTAGCCTACATGATGGTAAAGAAATCTTGGGTAATGAAGCAAGATGCAGGAGATGGGAAAATGAAAGAAATTTCTGATCACATTTACGAAGGAGCTTTGGCTTTCTTAAAAGCGGAGTACAGACTATTAACACTATTTGTTATCGGAGTAAGTATTTTATTATTTATAGTATCAACAATTGCCCCATCAACGCATTGGCTAATTGTAATCGCCTTTATTATAGGTGCGATTTTCTCTGCACTTGCAGGTAATATGGGAATGAAAATTGCTACTAAAACTAATGTTAGAACTACACAAGCTGCTCGTACAAGTCTGCCAAACGCATTAAAAGTATCTTTCGGTGGTGGTACAGTAATGGGATTAGGAGTTGCTGGTTTATCTGTATTAGGATTGACGGTATTCTTTATTGCTTTTTATAATTATTTTATGAGTGGTGTTTGGACAAACACTAATGATATGACGATCGTATTAGAAACGTTAGCCGGTTTTTCTTTAGGAGCTGAATCTATCGCTTTATTTGCAAGAGTAGGAGGTGGTATTTATACTAAAGCTGCTGATGTTGGTGCTGATTTAGTTGGAAAAGTTGAGGCGGGTATTCCTGAGGATGACCCAAGAAATCCTGCAACTATTGCTGATAATGTTGGTGATAATGTTGGTGATGTTGCTGGTATGGGAGCTGATTTATTTGGTTCGTATGTAGCAACTGTTTTAGCTGCAATGGTATTAGGTAATTATATCATTGCTTCTAACGACATTTCTATATTTGAAGGATTTGGTTCTATAGGTCCTATCTTATTACCAATGTCAATAGCTGGTGTTGGAATTGTAATTTCTTTATTAGGAACTATGTTAGTTTCTATTAAAAGCAATGATGCAAAGGAATCAGAAGTAATGGGGGCATTAAATAAAGGAAATTGGTTTTCAATTGCTTTAGTTGCTGTTTCTTGTTATGGTTTAGTAACTTGGATGTTACCTGAAACTATGAAAATGAATTTCTTTGAAACAGGAGGAAATGTATTGAAAGATATTACTGCAATGCGTGTATTCTATGCTACAATTGTTGGTTTGATTGTAGGTGGGGTTATTTCTTCAGTAACGGAATACTACACTGGTTTAGGTAAAAAACCAATCTTAAATATTGTTGAAAAATCAGCTACTGGCGCAGGAACAAATATTATTGCAGGTTTAGCTACAGGAATGATTTCTACTTTCCCAACAGTTATCTTATTTGCAATGGCTATCTGGTCTTCTTATGCATTCGCAGGTTTTTATGGTGTTGCTATGGCAGCATCAGCAATGATGGCAACTACTGCTATGCAATTAGCTATTGATGCTTTTGGACCTATTGCAGATAATGCAGGTGGTATTGCTGAAATGAGTGAACAAGATCCTATCGTAAGAGAAAGAACAGATATTTTAGATTCAGTAGGAAATACAACAGCTGCAACCGGTAAAGGTTTTGCTATCGCATCAGCTGCATTAACTTCTTTGGCATTGTTTGCTGCTTATGTTACTTTTACTGGTATTGATGGGATTAATATCTTTAAGGCTCCTGTATTAGCAATGTTATTTATTGGAGGTATGGTTCCTGTTGTATTCTCTGCTTTAGCAATGAATGCTGTAGGAAAAGCTGCAATGGAGATGGTATATGAAGTAAGAAGACAGTTTAAAGAAATTCCTGGAATTATGGAGGGTACTGGAAAACCACAATACGATAAATGTGTTGAGATTTCTACGAATGCTTCATTAAAAGAAATGATGCTTCCTGGCATTTTAACTATTGGTTTTCCTTTAATTATTACTTTTATTCCTATGTTATTTGGAATGAATAACTTAATGATTGCTGAGATGCTAGGTGGTTATATGGCTGGAGTTACTGTAAGTGGTGTTCTTTGGGCAATTTTCCAAAATAATGCAGGTGGAGCTTGGGATAATGCTAAAAAATCATTTGAAGCTGGTGTAATGATTAATGGAGAGATGACACACAAAGGTTCTGCTGCACATGAAGCAGCAATTACTGGAGATACAGTTGGAGATCCTTTCAAAGACACTTCTGGTCCTTCAATGAATATCCTAATTAAACTAACTTGCTTAATTGGATTAGTTATTGCTCCAATATTAGGGGGTGGTCATGAAAATAATGAGAATAGTGATAAACAACAACAAATCAAGCCAATTAATGATGTTAATGTTGAGAAAGGTATGATGACGTCTAATGTTTCTTCTGCCATGGAATCTGTAGCAATATCATATACTTTTGATAGAAAAACTAAGACTGTAACTGAAATAACAATCAAAGATATTGATTGTCGTGAAGAATCATCTGGATGTACTGAAGTACTAAAATTAGCTAACAAACAAAATATAGTATTTAAGACTTCTAAAATATCAGTGGACAATAGAAGCAATGAATTTGATAAAAAAGTTTCTGGTGAATTACATTTTGCAGACAGTAAAATGCAAGCAACTTTATTGTTTAATGTCAGAGGCGATGATAAAGGTTCAACAACACTTTTAGGTTCTATAATTTTATCGTCTGATAATTTTAAGAAATCCTCATCAGATGTTTCTGTGTATGTAAAAGGGAAATCTAGGGAAGATATTATTGATTAATAATTAAAAAAGCCGAGCAAATGTTCGGCTTTTTTTAATGAAATTTATATTGTAGCTAATTAAAAAAGACCGTTAATTTCAGCATCTATCTTTTCAATTATTTTACTGAGGTCTTCATCATCATCAGCAAAATTAATGTCATCAACTTCAATTACTAGTAACTTTCCTTTAGCATAGTCTCCGACCCATGCTTCATAGCGCTCATTAAGTCGTGTTAAATAATCTAAGCGAATACTATTTTCATATTCTCTTCCTCTTTTTTGAATTTGACCTACTAATGTTGGTACAGATGCTCTTAAATAAATAAGCAAATCAGGCGCTCCAATAAAACCATCCATCAGATTAAAAATTTCCATATAATTATCAAAATCCCTTGTACTCATCAGTCCCATTGAGTGTAAGTTAGGTGCAAAAATCTTTGCATCCTCAAAAATTGTTCTATCTTGAATGTAAGTTTCCCCACTTTCTTTAATATCTACAATCTGCCTGAATCTACTATTTAAGAAGTAAACTTGCAGATTGAATGACCATCTTTGCATGTCTTTGTAAAAATCATTCAAATAAGGATTGTTTTCTACGTCTTCATAATGAGCTTCCCATTTATAGTGTTTTGCTAGTTTGGTTGTTAAAGTAGTTTTTCCACTACCAATATTTCCTGCTATTGCAATATGCATATTTAATTTTTTTACTAAAATAAAAAAGTATTACTACTTGAGTAAGTAAAATGATGTTAGCAATGCTTATTGTTGAAAACTTCTACTGAAGTTCCAAAAGGTAATCTGCAATATCACGATTTTCACTAAGTCTTGGGACTTTAAATTGCCCTCCAAGTCTATTATTTTCACTTAACCATTTATAGAACTCATTGTTTTTAATTTCTACAAGTTCAGGCAATTTAAGAATTAGATTTTTAGTTCTTTTTGCCTGATAATCAGAATTAAGATTTTGCAGATTTTCATCAAGATCTTGCATGAATTTGTCCGTATTTTTTGGTGTTTTTTCAAATTCAATATACCATTGATGTCCCCCCGAATTTTCACTAATATATATAGGGGCAACTGTGTAGTCTCTAATTGAACAGTTGTGTTGGTTGCATGCGTTTAGTATTGCTGTATCAGTATTATGAACCATAAGTTCTTCTCCAAAAGTATTTATGCAGTTTTTTGTTCTACCACTAATCTTTATTCTAAAAGGGTGGAGGGTAGTAAATTCAATAATATCACCAATTAAATAGCGCCATAATCCACCATTTGTTGATATGACAATGGTATATTTTTTATTTATTTCTACATCATTCAGTTTAGTGGGTTCCATTATTCCAATTGAGAATTTTTCCATAGGAATAAATTCATAAAAAATCCCATAATCAAGCATGAGTAACATTCCTTCTGAAGGAGATTTATCTTGCAATCCCATTAGACCTTCTGATGCATTATACGCTTCTAAATAACTCATCTTTTTAGAGGGAATTAATTCTTCAAATTGTGATCTGTAGGGTTCAAAGTTCACACCTCCATGCATGTAAAGCTCTAGATTAGGCCACACTTCTGAGATGCTCTTCTTACCACTAATTTTTATTATTTCTTTCAGTAAAATCAACATCCAGGATGGTACTCCTGTAAGATTAGTGATATTTTCATTTACTGCTTGTTGTGCAATTCGCTCTAATTTCTCTTCCCATTCACTCATCAAAGCAGTTTCAATATCAGGAATTCTGTGGTAGTTTACCCAAAAAGGGAACTCATCTAAAAGAATTGCTGATAAATCTCCTTCTTTTGCTTTTCCACTTTGTGTTTCAGTAATTGATCCTCCAAGCATTAATCCTTTTCCATTATAGATGCTAGAATTTGGAAAGTTATTTCCGTAAAGTGAAAGCATATCTTTCCCCCCCTTAAAGTGTCCATCATTTAGTGATTCCTTTGAAATTGGAATATATTTACTTTTGTTATTTGTAGTTCCTGATGATTTTGCAAACCATTTTATTTTCCCTGGCCATAAAATATTTTCTTCCCCATTTCTAACTCTATCTACATAATGTGCGATTTCTTCATATGTCCGAATAGGTATTTCTTTTTTAAATGAATCGTAATCTGAAATTTGATTGAAATTATGCTCATTCCCAAATATAGTTTCTTTTCCTTTACTTATTAAATAATTGAGAACTTTATTTTGCGTTTCAATAGGAGAATCTTTAAACTTATTTATTTTTCTGATGCGTTTTTTCATCAAAGAAGAAAGTAAAGTGTTTTTTATTGAAAAGTTGCTCAATTTTTGTAAATTTAAGGGCTTAAAAATACAAAAAAATATGCTGAGAGATACGCTTAAGAGAATGGTTACAGATTTGCAAGATGTTGTGCAATATACATTGGACATAAATGGTAAAACCCATAGTATGAATAATTATATTGGCAAGAAAGTAAAGATTAGTTGGAGTGGTGTTGTAGTATGTGGATGTGGTAAAAAAATGGATAGTTTTTATCGTGCAGGATTTTGTTACAAGTGTTTTTGGGAATCACCATTAGCATCTCAAAGTATTTTTAAGCCTGAACTTTGTACAGCTCATTTAGGTATTGAAGAAAGAAATTTAGAATGGGAAAAAGAATTTCAAATTGCTCCACATTATGTTTATTTAGCAAATTCATCTGGAATAAAAGTTGGAATAACTAGAGGAAGCCAAGGCGTTGTAAGATGGATGGATCAAGGTGCAAGCCAAGCAATTTTATTAGCAGAAGTCCCAAATAGAAGATTTTCTGGGGACATTGAGGTGTCTTTAAAGAGATTTGTTGCTGATGTTACTAATTGGAGAAAGATGCTTTCAGGAAATCCAGATTCAGTTGATTTAGTTGCAATGAAAGAAGAGCTTTCAGTTCATGTTCCGGAAGAATTAAAACAATATATTTTGCCTGACACTAAAGTAACTGAAATTAGATATCCTGTAACACAATATCCATCTAAAATTAAAAGTGTAAAATTAGAGCGAACACCAATTTTAGAGGGGACGCTTTTAGGAATTAAAGGACAGTATCTTTTATTTGATGGGGATAGAGTTTTTAATATCCGTTCTCATGAAGGATTTATTTCAGAATTTTCTGTTCAGGAAATTGCCCAGGGTACTTTATTTTAATTCCATAATAAAAGGTATCCTTGCCTGAATTTTATCTCTTTTTAGGAGATTTTCAATTGGATTAGTAAGTTCAGTTTTCAATCCTAGCTTCAGTATTACTAAATCAGAAATACTTGTTTCTCCGCTAAATTTTAGAGCTAATTCAGCAAATGGATCTTTCTTTTTAGGAAGAGAGATGATTCTGTAATCTTCAATTTCAGCTAAATAAACAGCAATTTCTACTGCTTTTTCAAGTCCTCCGTAAGTATCAATTAGCCCAATATCTTTTGCGTCATAACCAGTCCAAACTCTACCTTGTCCGATTTCATCTACAGCTGTAGTGCTCATATTTCTTCCTTCTCCTACATTAGTGATAAATGTTGTGTAAATATCAACTACACTTTTTTGGATTTTATCTTCTTCAAATTTTGTTAATGCTCTGTTCATTCCTATATCAGCATGCTTGTTGGTATTCACTGTGTCGATAGAAATCCCTAATTTATTTTTGTAAAGTTTTTGTAGATTAGGAATCATTCCAAATACTCCAATTGAGCCTGTAATTGTTGTGGGGTTTGCCACTATGCTATCAGCTGCACATGCAATATAATACCCTCCACTTGCTGCATAATCCCCCATAGAAACTATTAAAGGTTTTTCTTCTTTTACCAATACAGTTTCTCTCCAAATAACATCAGAAGCCAAAGCACTTCCTCCTGGAGAGTTTACTCTTAATACTATAGCCTTTACATTTTTATCTTCTCTTGCAGCTTTTATTGCTTTAGCAGTCGTTTCTGATCCAATACTTTTCTCATTTCCTTTTCCTGAATTGATTTCTCCAGTTGCATAAATAATTGCAATTTTATTTCTGCTAATTTCTTTCTTTGCAACTTTTACATTTGAGTATTTGTTTAAAGAAATAAAGTTTAGTTTTTCTGATTTTGAAATGACTAATAAGCTATCATCAACTTGATCTTGATATAAAAGAGCGTCAATATATTGTAAATCCAAACAGCTTTTAGCATTCTCTAAGCTTAAATTATTTGCATGATTATGAATGTCAGATATACTCATACCTCTTTGACTTGCAATGCTGTCAAATAAATTATCAGCAATAGAGTTGAGTAATAATTGCATTTGTTCACGGTTTGTATCACTCATTTTATCCAACATAAATGGCTCTACAGCACTTTTAAATTTCCCGTGTCTTATTATTTGAACATCAATATCTAACTTTTCTAAAAGTCCTTTGTAAAACATAATACTTGCAGATAATCCCTTTAACTCTACTATCCCTTCAGGGTTCAAATAAATTTTGTTGGCCACTGATGATAAATAATAGGCTGCTTGATTGTATACTTCTGAATAAGCTATAATAGGTTTGCCGGTTTGTTTAAATTCAAGAAGTTTATTTCTAATTTCTTCTATTTGTGAAATCCCCGCACTTACATAAGAGGTGTTAATGTAGATGACTTGAATATTGTTATCAAATTTTGCTTTTTCAATATTATCAAGTACTTGTTTTAGCTCTATAGTTGATGCTACATCACCTGACAAATTCAATCCATCAAAAGGGTTTTCTGAGGAGCGTTCAACTACAGAAGTATTGGCTAAATCAATTTTCAGAATTGAATTTTCCTTTAAATTAACTTCATCTTCTGAGCTTATAATAGCAACTAATCCAATAACTAATAAAATCATTACAATTATAGATGAGATGATTCCTATAATTGTAGTTAAGATGTTTTTTAAGAAACTTTTCATAATGTATTTTAAGTTATCAAAAATACAATTTTTAAATAGTAGATTTGTAACAATCTTATTATATTTGATGACTTTAATAATTATGAATAAAGTTTTTTTACAATTAGGCAGTAATTTAGGAGAAAGAGAACATCTTATCTCCTCAGCACTTACTAATATATCTACTCAAATAGGCGATATAATTTCTCAGTCAAAAATTTATGAAAGTGCGCCTTGGCGAGTTGATGGGCAGGAAAATTATTTAAATCAGGTAATAGAAATTAAAACTAAACTTCCTGCTGATAAAATTTTAGATTTGGTATTGAATATTGAGAATGATTTAGGAAGAGTTAGATTGGAGAAATGGGGAGAAAGGTTGATTGATATTGATATTATTTTCTTTAATAATGAGATTATTGAATCCCCAGAACTGTGCATTCCTCACAAGCACATGCATGAAAGAAATTTTGTTTTAGAACCCTTAAATGAAATTGCGCCAGAATTTGTGCACCCTAAATATAATAAAACAATTTCTGAATTATTTAAACAATCCAATGATACAGAAAAAGTAGTTGTTTATGTTGTATAATCATATTGCTATTGAAGGAAATATTGGGAGTGGAAAAACTACTTTAGCCACTATGCTAGCTAATGATATTAACGCAAGATTAGTTTTGGAACAATTTGCTGAAAACCCTTTTTTACCAAAATTTTATTCTGACCCAGAAAAAAATGCTCTTCCTTTAGAGCTTTTTTTTATGGCTGAAAGATATCACCAATTAAAAAACTTAAAAGAACAAGATTTGTTTAAGCCTCAAATTGTTTCGGATTATTTCTTTGTGAAATCAAAGTTGTTTGCTCAGAATAATTTAAAGAAAGATGAAATGCAACTTTTTAATCGATTGTTTGATATTATGCTTTCTTCTTTATCAAAACCTGACTTGTTAGTGTATTTGTATTCTGATGTTGAGCGGTTACAACAAAATATTAAAAATAGAGGAAGGGATTTTGAGCAAATTATTACTGATGAATACTTGCAAAATATTCAAGATAAATATTTAGATTTTTTGAGGAAACAAAGTGATTTTCCTGTGCTTTTAATAGATGTATCCAATGTTGATTTTGTTGCAGAAAAAAAATTTTATGATAAAATTTGTGAACTTATTTTTGTAAAATATAGTGTCGGCGTTAATAATAAAGTGTTATAGCCAATTGGAAAGGTCTCTTGCAATTAGTTTTTCCAGTTGATTAATATCTTCTTTATAGTATTTTTTTGTTAAGCTTTTAATGGTTTTATTATCTATCTTTTCTGGTTTGGAATATATATTTTTTAATATGTATGACACAATGAATTCTGGCAAATACTTACTGAATTCAATGTTTGGAATCAGATTGTTTTTTCTTAATTTCATAACAATCCAACCAGCTACCCCTTTAGGTTTTCCAGATACATTTGCTTTTTTTGATGTGTCGGCAGTAAAAGAACTATCTACTCCTAAAAATTCGAAAACCTCTTTAGTAATCTTTTGAGGATCATCAATAATATCTTCAAATAGAATGACTTTGATTTGCTCTTTTTTAAATGCTTTATAATACCTGCTTAACTGTTTAAAGTAAAGCCCTTTTTCTTTATAATGATATAAGGGGCTCCAGTTTTTTTCAATTCTTTCTTCTTCAGAATTTATTGCATCGATAAAACTATTTATTGGCTCTCTGTCTGCTCTTTTTGCATGCAGATAATTTGAGTAAGCTCTTTTAACAGGTTGCCTTAAAATTGCAATAATTTTCACTTCAGATAAGTGTTCATGTATTAAAGTTGCACACTTTTTATTGTAAATATATGCAGGTGAAGCTTCACCAAGTGCAATTTCATTTTCTGCATTATCAAACAATTCATAATATTCTTTCAGGCTTGATATTTTATTTCCTTTTCTCCCCTTTACAATATAGCTGTTCTCTGTTTTAAAATTATTAAAAAACATTGGTTCTTTAATATGTGTCATGAAAACTTCAGGATGTTGCTTTAGATATGTGTACAATGAAGTTGTTGCAGCTTTCATTGCTCCAATAATTATAAAATTAGGTTTTTTAATTTCTTTCATATGTAAAAAAATAGCCCCTTTTATGGGGCTATTAATATGTTATATGTCATGCATTATTATTTTGTTAATGCAATAAATGTTTCGTTTGTTCTTAGGTTAACAAATTCTAAGTCCTTAACAGCTTCTGATTTGTAAGAGGCATCAGCATTAATTGCATTTTCTAAACTGCTAATTGCGGCATCATTATTTCCTGATCTTGCATTTGCAATTGCATTTAAATAACTACAAGCAGCTGTATTTTCATTGCAGTTTACTGAATTATTTCCGTTTAATAATTGAGCTAAAGTTGCATTAAATGATTTTCTGTTTTTGTAGAATCTTGCTGCTTTAGTGTATTCCCCTTTTCTGATATCTAATACCGACTGATTATTATCAGTTGTATTAGCGTCATTAAATAATTTTTGTGCTTTTGATAGTTGTCCCTTTCTTGCAGCAATAATTCCTTTATTTGTTAGAATATCTGAATTTTCACCTACTATTTTTTCAGCTTTTTCAAGGTAAGTCATGGCTTCACTTAAATTTCCTTTTGCTAAATACATACAAGCAATATTATTGTAACCTCTCCAATCATTATATAATTCAATCGCTTTATTGTAAATGCTTTTTTGAGTAATTTCATCAGAAGTTAAGGTTGCAGAGAATAATAATTCTTTCACATCTAACTCTTCTGGTGTAGTTGTAGATAAAGTAGCAATCTCTTCATCAGTTCTTTTCGGTTGGTAAGATCTAATTATAATAGTTGCTTTTCTTAATTGTGGTAAAACATCATCTTCAAGAGCATCATAAATTTCAGCTAAATCTCTAATTTGCTGTTCTCTTACTTCAACATCAGCAATAGAATTTACAATTTTATTGATTCTTCTTTTATCTTTTATGTTTGATCCTTGTACTATTGATTCGAAACCTTCCCAGTCTTCTCCTACTGATGTTTCAGTATACAAATCACTATTTTTTGCACCTTCAACTTTTAAAGATCTTAATAATCTTTTAGTGTAATTTAAAGTGCTTTTCATTCTGTTGTCAGAAACATTATCATTCATATTTACACTTCCTTCAGGAGATGCGTAAGATATAATTTCAATTGAATGAGTTTTGTATCCGTTTTTAGCGAAAGTTTTTAATGCTTTAATATCTTCATCACTTTTTTCAGTAGTTCTAATGTTTGATTGATTAACTAAAAAGTAGATTGTGGCAGTTTCTTCTAAGATTGTTTCATGCTCATATCCGTGATTGTTATTTCCTAAATCTTCAGTATCTTGAACTCTAGTTGAAGTTGCAATAACTCCATTAGCAATATTTACAGGACCTAATACTTTTTCTTTATCATTGAGTTTTGCAACCGCTCTTAATTCCAAAGCTGAACTCATCATTTCATCAGAATAACTAATTGCATCATTATACTTAAAGCTACCTCCAGTTGCATTAAATATTGTTGCTTCCCCTCCAGTTGCTTCTTCACCCTGAATAGTAATTGTTTTAAATGCAGTTTCTCCACCATTGTGTACTAAAACGGGTGTAAAATCTACTGTAGCTTTTTTTGAAAAGTATTTTTCAGCAAAATTAGCTTCTAATGAAAGTGCTACCTTACCACCATGCACTTGTAAGATTGGTGGAGTTGTTGTGAAACTTACTGTTTCATATTTGTTAGCCATTTTATCTAACCCGCAACCACTCATTAAAGCCGCTACTGCTATTATATAAAATAATTTTGACATTCCCATTTCTATTGTTTTGTTTGATTTATAATTATTGCAAAAGTAAAAAATTATTAAAGATTTTTAGGTGTATAGTTGTAGGTTTTACAAAATAGTTGTTAGTAATTATAATTTACGTAAAATTTTGTTAAGTTTGCTAAAAATAAAAAATATTATCATGAAAACTAAATTATCATTAATTATAGCGGTTTCAGTTTTTTCGTTTAGCTTCGTATCAGCACAAGATAATAATGAAATTAAAATGAAAGAGGCATTTAAAAATTGGACAATAGGCTTTAATTATGGCATCACTAAATTTAATGGAGATATTAGTCAGTATACATTTGCCTCTTCTAAACAAACTGATCTCAGATATCAGGATTCTGATTTCCAAGAACGAAGATCAGCATTTTTCCTTAGTTTAGAGAAGAAAATTGATGAAAATGTTTCAATCAGTATAGAAAATGTTTCAGGAGAGTTTGCTGGTCTGAGACGACCAAATGAATATAAAGGTTATGAAATTAATGTGCCTTATTCAAACGTTTCACCAGCAATGCCAGGTTATTTTGACGCAAAATCATCAGGAGACAAATTTGTTAACTCTTTTAATGAAACTGATATATTATTAAATTATAATTTAAATTCTAGCATTTCAAAGTTGATAAAAAAAGAAATGTCTGATAATATATCTATTATTTTAAAAGTTGGGATTGGTTACAATGTGTACAGAAGTTTAAGAACTGATTTATATAACGATAATTATATATATAGTTATGGCTATGATGAGCTCACTAAAAATGAATCAGATGATCCTGTTTCTGAATCTGTAATTGTTGGTGGTACTAAATTAAAGTATGAATTCGATAAGGGAGTATCTTTAGTACTAGATTATACTATTCGAGCTACTAATTCAGATAAATGGGATTCATCAATTATGGAGGGAGGACAGGGTTATGATAGATACTCTATTATATCCTTGGGACTTGCCTATAATTTAGATAAAATCAATAAAACTAAAGAAATCACTAAAGCTAAAGATTAGCTATCTTTGATTAAAATTAATTTTTTCCCATATTTTCCATACAACAATACCAGTTGTAACAGATACGTTTAATGAATGTTTTGTGCCAAATTGAGGTATTTCAATTACTTCATTGCAAAGATCAATTGCCTGCTGGTCAACTCCATTTACTTCATTTCCCAATATAATCGCAATTGGTTTTTTAGTTAATTTAAATTCGTTTAAAAAAGTAGATTTATCTGCTTGTTCAATACCAACAACATAATATCCCTCTTTTATTAATTGTTGTACAGCATCAGTTGTATTTTTAACGTATTTCCAATTTACAGAATTACTTGATCCTAGTGCAGCTTTACGAATTTCTTTGTTAGGAGGAATGGCTGTTATTCCACATAGTATAATGTTCTCAATTAAAAAAGCATCAGCAGTACGAAATATAGACCCTACATTCAAAGCACTTCTTACATTGTCCAGTACAATAGTAATGGGTGTTTTAATAGTACTTTTAAACTCCTCAATATTTATTCTTTGTAAATCTTTGTTTTTTAACTTTTTCATCACTTATATTTGTTGCAAAATTAAAGAATAAATTTTTGGCAGCTAAGAAGAAGAAAGAAAAGAAAATTACTCCCTTAATGGGACAATATAATATGATTAAAAGTAAACACCCTGGTGCTTTGCTTTTGTTCAGGATTGGTGATTTTTATGAGACTTTTGGTGGAGATGCCATTAAGACATCAAAGATTTTAGGAATAGTACTTACTGCTCGTAACAATGGCGATACTAAAATTGAGTTAGCAGGTTTTCCTCATCATTCTTTAGATACATATTTACCTAAATTAGTTAGGGCAGGAGAGAGGGTAGCTATTTGTGATCAGTTAGAAGATCCTAAAGCTTCAAAAGGAATTGTAAAAAGAGGAGTTACGGAATTAGTTACTCCAGGAGTTTCTTATAATGAACTAACCTTAGAAACCAAGAAAAACAATTTTTTAGCATCCGTTTATTATGGAAAAAAGAATATTGGAGTTTCTTTTTTAGATATTTCAACAGGTGAGTTTTTAGTTGCTGAAGGGAAGGTAGATTATGTAGATAAATTATTACAAAGTTTGAGTCCTAATGAAGTTATTTATCAGAAGAATAAAAAGAGAGAATTTGAAGAAGATTTTGGCACTTCTTTTTATACTTATATGCTAGATGATTGGGCTTTTACTACTGATTATACTAATGATTTATTACACAAACAATTTGACACCAATTCATTAAAGGGATTTGGTATTTCAGATTTAAAAGAAGGTGTAATTGCTGCTGGAGTTGCATTGCATTATTTAAATGAAACACAACATCATCAAACAAATCATTTACTAAGTATTAGTAGAATAAAAGAAGAGAAATATGTTTGGATGGACCGATTTACAATAAGAAATCTCGAGCTTTTTTATTCTCCAAATGAAGGTGCAAAAACATTGATTGATGTATTAGATAACACAAAATCAGCAATGGGTAGTCGGATGTTAAGAAGATGGTTAGCCTTGCCTTTGAAAAATGAAAAACAGATAAGTGTACGTCATAATATAGTTGAACAGATACTTACTGATAATAAATTATCAGAAGTACTTTTTGAAGAGATTGCTAAAATTGGAGATTTAGAGCGCTTGATTTCAAAAGTTGCTACTCAAAGAATAAATCCAAAAGAATGTGGAAGGTTGAAAGATGCTTTAACTGCTTTAAAACCTATAAAAGAAATTAGTAGCGCATCAGGAAAAGATTTGCAGAAGTTAACTAGTAAGATAAATATTTGTAAGTTAATAAAGGAGAGAATTGCAAATGAATTAAGCGACAACCCTCCAATGTTATTGCACAAAGGAAATGTTATAAAAAATGGAGTGAATACTGAACTAGATAAATTGCGTTCTATTCAAAATTCTGGAAAAGAGTATTTAGATAATATGTTGGAGCGGGAGATTGAACGTACAGGCATTTCTTCCTTAAAAATATCAGTTAATAATGTATTTGGTTATTACTTGGAAGTGCGAAATAGGTTCAAGGATCAGGTTCCTGAGGAATGGATAAGAAAACAAACGCTTGTAAGTGCTGAGCGCTATATTACAGAAGAACTTAAGGAGTATGAGCGCAAAATTTTAAATGCTGAAAGCAGAATTTATGAAATTGAAAATCAACTTTTCTCTGAGCTAGTGCAAAGTATAGCAGTTTATATTCAACAAATACAATTAAACGCTTCAATCATTTCTCAGTTAGATTGTTTGCTTTCGTTTTCATCTATTGCAAAAAGACATAATTATATTAAGCCAAATGTAAATAATAGCTCGGATTTAGCAATTATAAAAGGTAGACATCCAGTAATTGAACAGCAATTGGAAATGGGCGAGCCCTATATTCCTAATGATGTAAATTTGAATCGAGAACAGCAGCAAATTATGATGATTACTGGACCAAATATGTCGGGTAAATCAGCATTGTTGAGACAGACTGCATTGATTGTTCTTATGGCACAGATTGGAAGTTTTGTTCCTGCAGAATCAGCAGAAATTGGATTGTTTGATAAAATCTTTACAAGAGTTGGTGCTTCTGATAATATATCAATGGGCGAGTCTACCTTTATGGTAGAGATGAACGAAACAGCTAGTATCTTGAATAATTTATCGGAAAATAGTTTAATACTTTTAGATGAAATTGGTAGGGGTACAAGTACTTATGATGGAGTATCAATTGCATGGGCAATTGCTGAATATCTGCATGAACATCCAACAAAAGCAAAAACATTATTTGCTACACATTATCATGAGCTTAATGAAATGACGCGGCAGTTTGATAGGATAAAAAACTATAATGTATCAGTAAAAGAAAGCGGAAAGAATGTTATCTTTATAAGAACTTTAAAAGAAGGCGGGAGTGAACATAGTTTCGGGATACATGTTGCTAAAATGGCAGGGATGCCAAAGCAAATAGTTAAAAAAGCAGAAAAAATATTAAAGCAACTTGAATCATTAAGAGGAAGAGAGAAAAATACCGAAGCGGTTAGTGCTGAAAATGATATGCAACTGAGTTTTTTTAAGCTTGATGATCCTATACTTGAAGAGATAAGGGAAGATATAAATAGTATAGATATCAACATTTTAACTCCTGTAGAGGCATTAATGAAGTTGAATGATATAAAAAAACTATTAGGAAACTAGTTTTTGATTTTGTAGTATTGAATATTTAGTTAAATTTGCAATCCTTATTGCGAGTGTAGCTCAGGGGTAGAGCATCACCTTGCCAAGGTGGGGGTCGTGAGTTCGAATCTCATCACTCGCTCAAAGTTCTTTATAAGACACAAACAAACACCCTGCCCGGGTGGTGGAATTGGTAGACACGTTGGACTTAAAATCCAATGGACATTAGTCCGTACGGGTTCAAGTCCCGTCCCGGGTACATTACGGGAGATTATCGCAAGATTTTCTCCCGTCTTTGTTTTTATATACTTTCTAAAATAGTTTCAGTTGCTCCAATACTATTTTTGATATAATTAATTGCTATTTTTTGGTCAAAATTAGCAAATGAATCAATCGCTAAAGTTAGCTCAGTATAATTGCTAATACTTTTTGCTCCTCCTAATGCTATCAATTCGGTGGCTTCATTGAATTTTTGATAATTAGGACCAAATATAGCGGGTAATCTAAAAGTTATGGCTTCTAAAATATTATGTATTCCTGACCCAAACCCACCTCCTATATAAGCAATAGAACCATAGCTGTAGATATGAGATAAAATTCCAATACTGTCAATAATAAGTACATTAGAAGTAAAGATGTTTTTATCATCCGCCAGAGAATATCGTAGCGCATTAGTCTGTTTTTTTAAATCAGAGATGTTTTGCAATTCATGTGGGGCGATGATGTAATTGTTTTCAGGGTGATCCTTAATGTATTTTACTAAAATGATTTCATCCTTAGGCCAAGTGCTTCCACAAATAATAGTAGGCTTACTTTTACAAAACATCTCAATTAAAGGAATTTTAACTGGATTTTGAGTATTGGCTAGTACAGTATCAAAGCGACTATCACCACTAATAGTCGTATTCTTAAAGCCGATACTTTTTAAAAGCTCAACTGAGTTTTTGTCCTGTACAAAAAAGTGTGTGACATTTTTAAGTTGTTTTGCCCACCATTTATATTTAAAAAACATTTGTCCGTCACGAAAAATAGCTGACACACTATAAAAAGGGATATTTTGTTTTTTAAGCTCAGCCATATAATTGAACCAGAACTCATATTTTATAAAAACAACTTTTATAGGTTTCACAATACTGATAAATTTTTTTACATTTGATTTTGTATCAGCAGGGAGATAGCTGACGAAATCAGCCAAAGAAGTATTTTTCCTTACTTCGTAACTAGAAGGAGAGAAAAAAGTAAGTAATATTTTATGTGTTGGATATTTTAATTTATATGCTTGAATAATTGGTTTTCCTTGTTCAAATTCCCCAAGAGATGCGCAATGAAACCAAACAATATTCTTTTGATTTTTTGTAGCTTCCTTAATTTTTTTAAAGATATTTTTTCTTCCGTTTATCCACAATTTAGCTTTACCGTTAAATAGTGATGCAAAATAAACTGCAACTACATAAAACCAAATGCTAATATTGTACAAGTAATTCATTAGAAGTAATGATATTCTTCATCATTTTTTCTTAGAATAGGAATAATTATTTCCAACTTAAAACCTATTAATTGATCCCATTTCATTTGCCTAGGATAATGCTGTTGATTTTCAAAATCATAACTTCTATTAATCTTAGTATAGGCCATAGTGTAGTTTATTCCTGCATTAGCCTGAAACTTTCCTTTTTTACTATAATACTTATAGTCTGCAGAGAGTTTTGTGCTAAATCCATTAGTGAAACGATCGTAACCTTTTTTCATCTCCTCATCTAGCTGTGGAATGTACTGATTTTTAGTATTTATGTATATTTGATGTTGCAAATAACCAAATCCTTGAGATATATAAATACCACTCAAATTTGTTTCTTTAAAATGAAAAGCATAACCAATAAATAGATGCGCATTAGCCCCTCTCTGCATTAAAACTATATTAGTATAATGCCCGTCATCACCAATAATTGCTCCTGTTGAGGTCGAGATATTACTAAAAAGTGTTGAATCTTTTACATTGTTACCAAACATGTAATTTCCTTCAATTCCGTAAAATAGATTATTAGCATTTTCCGTAAAATAAGATGCGCCAATAGCTGAATTATCTCCAAAAGTATTTGCTAAATCACTAGTTGGAATTTGATAGGTGTAGTTAAAAGTAAAGGCAGATTGTTTATTATCTTGAGCTTTTAAATTGACAAATACCACTGATAAAAGTATAAAAAGGATGTTTCTCATTTGTTGCTTTTTCATTTGAAGGCTAAAGTACTATAAGTGCAACAATTAACGCAAAGCATATTGTAATAATTGTATATATTTGCTTTGAATTTATAATGATCCTAGAAATAAGATGAATAAAACGATATTAATAACAGGAGGTGCTGGCTTTATTGGCTCCCACGTTGTAAGATTATTTGTGAATAAATATCCAGATTATAAGATAGTTAACCTTGATAAATTGACTTATGCTGGAAACCTGGAAAATTTGAGAGATGTTGAAAATGCTGATAATTATATTTTTGAGAAAGGAGATATAGTTGATGAAACCTATATTAAAGCTATATTTACAAAGTATAAATTTGATGGCGTAATTCACTTAGCTGCAGAGAGCCATGTTGATAGATCAATCACAAATCCGATGGAATTTATTTTGACAAATGTCATTGGGACAGTAAATTTATTAAATGCTTCTAAAAATCAATGGAAAGGAGATGAGTATGGCAAGTTGTTTTATCATGTTTCTACTGATGAAGTTTATGGCAGTTTAGAGCATACAGGCTTGTTTTTAGAAACCTCTTCTTATAATCCTCAATCACCATATTCATCTTCAAAAGCGAGTTCTGATCACTTTGTTCGTGCTTACGGAAACACTTATGGTATCCCATATGTAATTTCAAATTGTTCTAATAATTATGGGCCTAATCAGTTCCCTGAAAAGTTATTGCCACTATTTATAAATAACATTAGAAACGAAAAACCATTGCCAGTTTACGGTGATGGAAAATTTACTCGTGATTGGCTTTATGTAGTAGATCATGCTATTGCAATTGATAAAATCTATCATGAAGGAAGAAATACTGAGACTTATAATATTGGTGGTTTTAATGAATGGACAAATATTGATCTGATTAAATTATTATGTAAGCAAATGGATATTGCACTATGTAAAGAAGAGGGTACTTCTGAGCAGTTAATCACTTATGTAAAAGATAGGCCAGGACATGATAAACGATATGCCATTGATGCAAATAAATTGAAAAATGAATTGGGTTGGGAACCATCTTTACAGTTTGAAGAAGGACTTGCCAGAACAATTGCTTGGTACTTAGAAAATGTAAAATGGGTGAATAATATTACATCAGGAGATTATCAGAATTTTTATAAAGAACAATACAGTTAAATGTTAAAATGGTTTTCTAAAAAGAAAATAGAGCTTGACCCTCTTGATTTTTCAGTTTTGATAACAGATATACATTCGCATTTTATTCCCGGAATTGATGATGGTTCTCCTGATATGGAAACAACAATTGCTTTAATAAAAAAGATGCAGGTTTTAGGATTTAGGAAGGTTATAACTACCCCTCATGTAATGAGTGATTTTTACAAAAACTCATCTGAAATAATTTTAAAAGGTCTTACTGATATACGAGCAGAACTTAAAGCTCAAAATATTGATATGGAAATTGAAGCAGCTGCTGAATACTATATTGATTATGATTTTGATCAAAAAATAGGTCAGGAAAAATTCTTAACTTTTGGTGACAACTATATTTTGGTTGAACTTTCATTTATGGAAGCTCCAGAAAACTTGTTTGATATTATTTTTAAACTGCAATTAGAAGGATATAAAGTAGTTTTGGCGCATCCAGAAAGGTATGCATTTTTTACAATGGATGATTATAAAGGACTTGTACATAGAGGGGTTCTTTTACAGATAAATTGGCTTTCAATAATTGGCTATTATTCGCCTCAAATTGAACAAAAAACTAAAGAATTAATTGCAGCAGAAATGGTAAGTTTTATCGGTAGTGATTGCCATAATATGAATCACGCTGAACTATATGAAAAATGTCAGACTAAAGAAGCCTGGCATGATTTAAATAATAGTTGTAAACTATTAAATAACACTTTATAAAGTAGCGCTAGAAGATTCTATTTTCCTATCTACTTTTTTAAATAATCCTTGTAAGACCTTTCCAGGGCCAACTTCAGTTACTGATGATAACCCATCTGCTATCATTTGTTGCATAGTTTGAGTCCACATTACAGGTGCAGTAAGTTGCTTTTTTAAGTTTTCTTTAATTTCTTCAGGATGTATAATAGCTGTAGCAGTTACATTTTGATAAATAGGGCAGAATCCATCCTTAAATTCTGTATTATCAATTGCAGTTTCAAGCTCAGCTCTTGCTGGTTCCATTAGTGGGGAATGAAACGCACCTCCAACTGGAAGTTTTAATGCTCTCCTTGCACCAGCTTTTGTAAGTCTCCTGCATGCTATATCTATTCCATTATTAGAGCCTGAAATCACTAATTGCCCTGGGCAATTGTAGTTAGCAGGAACAACAACCTCTCCTATTTCTGAACAGATATTTTCTACAACTTCATTTTCTAAGCCTAAAACAGCTGCCATGGTAGATGGGTTTTGCTCGCATGCTTTTTGCATTGCCATTGCTCTTTTAGATACTAGTTTTAATCCATCTTCAAAAGATAAATAACCCGTTGCAACTAATGCTGAAAATTCACCAAGAGAATGCCCCGCTACCATTTCTGGGTTAAAACAATCCTCCTTTAACTTAGCTAAAATCACAGAATGTAAAAAGATGGCAGGTTGTGTTACTTTAGTTTGTTTTAGTGCTTCAGCATCTTCACCAAACATGATGTCAGTTATTGAAAATCTTAAAATTTCATTTGCTTTTTTAAACATTATTTTTGCATCTATTGATGCTTCATAAAGATCTTTACCCATTCCAGGAAATTGTGACCCTTGCCCAGGAAATACATATGCTTTCATTTTTTATAAAATTAAATTCATAAACTCTGCTCTTGTCTTTTTATCGGAAATAAAAATTCCGGAAAAGGCAGAAGTTGTTGTTGAAGAGTGTTGCTTTTGTACTCCACGCATTTGCATGCAAAGGTGTTGTGCTTCAATTACCACAGCTACCCCCTTTGGATTTAAAGTTTCTTGTATACAGTCTTTTATTTCATCTGTTAATCTTTCTTGAACTTGTAGTCTTCTTGAAAAAACATCAACGATTCTTGGTATTTTACTAAGCCCTACAATATGTCCGTTTGGTATGTAGGCAATATGTGCTTTGCCAAAAAATGGTAACATATGATGCTCGCATAAAGAGTAAAGTTCAATATCCTTAACTAAAACCATTTGACTATAACTTTCAGAAAACATTGCAGACTTTAAAATTTCAGTTGGATTTTTTTCATATCCATTTGTTAGAAATTCCATTGATTTAGAAACTCTTTCAGGAGTTTTTAATAAACCGTCTCTTTCTGGATTTTCTCCAATTTCAGAAAGTAATGTTTTAATGCTATTTGCTATATCTTGATTGTAATTATCACTCATATTTTTATAAATAGGCTGCAAATATACCATATATTTGCCATATGAAAGTATTAATTGTATCTGCTACTAAATCTGAGATTACATCTGATAAAGTAATGTCCTTTCCAGTTCTAATAACTGGAGTTGGAATGATAAATACGGCTATTGGCTTAACAAGAAAATTATCTGACTCCTCTTTTGATTTAATTATAAATATGGGTATTGCTGGGTCATTTACTGATACTATAAAAGTTGGAGATATAGTTGAAGTTGTTGAAGATATATTTTCAGAAATTGGTTTTGAAGATGGTAGTGATTTCTCTCATTTTCAAGATTTTGAAATTCCAACTTCCTATAAAAACGAATCTAAAACTTCGTTAAAGAAAGTTGTAGGAATAACTGTAAATACTGTTCATGGAAATGAGGGCTCTATTGAAAAGATAATTGATAGATTAAAGCCTGATATTGAAAGTATGGAGGGTGCTGTTATTTTTAAAATCTGTAAGGAATTTGATATTCCTTGTATGCAAATTAGGTCAATCTCTAACAAAATTGAAAGAAGGAATATAGAACATTGGGATATTAATATGGCAATAAAAAACTTGAATATTGAAGTTGAAAAAATACTAGATAAATTATGAAATTGACCTTAGGTTTTTCACCTTGCCCAAACGATACTTTTATTTTTGATGCTCTTGTGCATCATAAGATTGATACAGAAGGATTGGATTTTGAAGTTGTTTTTGCAGATATAGAACAGTTAAATAAATGGGTTTTTCAGGAAAAATTGGATATTACAAAACTTAGTTATAATGCGTTTACACATTGTGTAAATCATTATGCGTTATTAGATAGTGGCTCAGCTTTAGGCAGTAATTGCGGTCCATTGTTAATTAAAAAACCAAATACCATTTTAACTCAGGAAAGTAAAATTGCTATTCCAGGTAAATACACAACTGCTAATATGTTATTGAATTTTGCTTTTCCTAATCATCAAAATAAAGTAGAAATGCTTTTTTCTGAAATTGAGAATAAGGTGCTTGAAGTTAGAGTAGATGCAGGACTTATTATTCATGAAAACAGATTTACCTTCCAAGAAAAAGGCTTAGAAAAAGTAAAAGATTTAGGTGAGTTTTGGCAAGATGAAACAGGACTTCCTATTCCCTTAGGTGGTATAGTAGTAAAAAGAAAATTGCCTTTAGCAACTCAACAAAAAATTGATAGAGTACTAAGAAAAAGTGTTGAATATGCTTTTGCAAATCCAAATAGTTCGGCTGATTATGTGAAGTTCCATGCTCAAGAAATGGAAAAAAAAGTGTTGGATGAACACATTGCTTTGTATGTAAATGACTATTCTGTTTCCTTAGGTGTTCAAGGGAGAAGGGCAGTAGAATTGCTATTTGAGAAGTCTGGCAGAAAGTTTAATTCTATTTTTATTTAATAATATTAAAGTCGAAATATGATAAAACAAGAGAAAACTAGCATTATTTATTAAAGTTGGTGGTTTTAAATCAGTTTTTTCTGAAGTCATTTTAGATGTATTTCTAATTTAAGTGGGCTTATTTTTTTGTCCTCTCTGTGCTAATTTTGAACTTCTTTAAAGAAGTTCATTCATCTTCTCAATTTGTTTCTTTGTAAATTTTCCATTTAGCCAATCTGAGCTAATTTTAGCGTCATATTTTTTATAGAAATTTATAGCAGAACTATTCCAATCTAATACTTGCCAAATCATTCCATTAAGATTTTGTTCCTTACATATTTTGATTGTTTCTTCAAATAATTTAGAACCAATGCCGATTCTTCTAAATTCTTTTTTGATTACAAAGTCCTCAAGGAATAAGAGTTTCCCTTTCCATGTAGAATAGCGTATCCAATAAAAGGATAATCCAATAATTCTGTTACTATCTTCAGCAACTAAAAACCAAAACCATTGGCGGTCTCCAAATCCATCATTTTCTAAATCTCCTAATGTAATGGTTACTTCATCTAGAGAATTCTCATAATTAGCTAATTCTTTGATTAATTCTAGTGCTTGTGGCAAATCTTCTTTAACTCCTTTTCTAATAATTGTATTCATAAAGCTAACATAATCAAATAGACTCAAATTTGTGGAGATATTTTTGGCGGATTTATAGCTCCTTATTTTTAATATTTTTAATATTATTAATTAATTTTGTCTTATGAATAAAATCATATTTATATTTTTAGTTAGTAGTCAAATATTATCAGCACAGACTATTAATGATCTTTACTTTGGTACTGATACTACTTTTGATGTTATCAGTTGGAATATTGAATGGTTTCCAAAGAATAATAGCACTGCAAGTGAAGTACAAGAAATTCTTACCAGATTAGAAGCTGATATTTATGCTTTACAAGAAATTGAAGACACTACACTTTTAAAACAAGTTGTATCAAATATTCCTGGATATGAGTGCTATTTTAAAAGTAGCTATTATGGAGGCTTAGCCTATGTTTATAATACTAATACGATACAGATTAATTCGAAATATGAGATATTTACTTCTCAACCATACTGGAATGCTTTTCCAAGATCTCCTCAGGTTTTAGATTGTAATTTTATGGGGAACAACTATATTATTATTAATAATCATTTCAAATGCTGTGGAGATGGCACACTAAATACAAATGATACTAATGATGAAGAAAATAGAAGATTACAAGCTGTTACTTATCTAAAACAATATATAGATAATACTCTTTTAGGAAAAAGAGTAATATTATTAGGAGATCTAAATGATGAAATAATTGATAACACTGCTAATAATGTATTTCAGGATTTTATAAATGATAATACTAATTATTTGTTTACGGATATGTTTATCGCTGAAGGTAATAGTATAGATTGGTCTTATCCTACTTGGCCTTCTCACCTTGATCACATCCTTATTACTAATGAGTTATTTGCTGATTTTCAAAATTTTAATTCGTTTGTTTCTGTAATTAGAATTGATGATTATATGGGTAGTTGGAGTAATTATGAGAATAATATTTCTGATCATAGGCCAATTGGTTTAAAACTTGATTTTGGCACTTTAACTAATATTTCAGAAGAAATAGGTGGAGATAATAGAGTTTTTAAGGCGTTGGATGTTTTAGGAAGAGAGAATAAAGAAAACCAAAGTGGCTTATTATTCTATATCTATGAAGATGGAACTGTAGAGAAAAAAATAATTCTTGAATAAATATAATCCCAATAAAATGAGTGAGTTTATTTTTGGTGGACCTCTCGATCCTTATTTCGAACTTTTTTAGTAACTTATTGAGTATGTTTGTTGAATGAAAAAAATTATCTTAATAATATTTTTGATAACAGGTGTTTTTAGTTTTGTTCAATCACAAGTCTGGGTACAGTCATTTACAGCAGGAGGATATGATTCAAACAATCAGTTATTGGGTGGCTCTGAGGTATTACAGCTAGTTAGTCATAAAAAAATGCTATTTTCATCTGTTGGCTATTGGCAAGATGATAACAACATATGGTATGGAGGCTCTAATAACAGTATTGGTTGGGGCCAAATAAATAGTTTAGAAAATCCTACTGCAATTTGGAAAGAAGATTTGTTTCTTGGAGCAAGTTATCTACGTCCTGAAATTCTTAAACAAATAATTTTTACTAAAGATCAGTTTGGCAATGCACTGTCATCTCCAGATACAGTTTTGATTTGTGCTGGATACTCACCAAACTATATTACTAGCCAGGTAACAGTAAAGAGTTTCGTGCGAAATGATGTCAATGGTTCTTGGAGAGAAAGTCAAATAGTACAAGGGAGTTTTCCTGCTGGTGAAAACTACTCTATAAGAGATATTGAAATGTATGTTGATAAACTAACTGGTTTTGAATATGTTTTCGCTTCTATTGGAACGCAAGGAATATATAAAGGTAAATATAATCCTGCAAATCCAGGAAAAATTGATTGGATTTCAACAGCAGAATTTGGTCCCTTAAGCATTAGATCTTTAGGAATTGAAATAGCAAATGGAAAGCTTTATTTTTCATCCGGAAGTAAACTTTATAGAAGAATAGACGGAGTTTCACCAAATTATGTCATAGATCATGATTTTAGCGATCTTGGAGCTACAATTAACTCTGCTGTTGGTGGAATTAGAGGCTTAACAACTATCGATAATCCAAGTGGTACTGATGAAGATTTCTTGTTGATGTGGTGTCCTAATGGTCAGTCACAAGGGGTTATTTACCGTTTAGAACCAGATAGTGGAGGGTTTAATCGTATTTATGAAACAAAATTATCTTTATTGATTGAGAATTTTCTAGTCGGCTCAAATGCTAGTTATGTACTTGGAGCTTACAATGAATTTTATAAATATATTGACCCATTAACAAATGATACTCTTCACTTATTGGGTTTTGAAGTAAATATTACAGGTGGTCCTCATCTAACAAGTAATGGTTACTATAAAGGCGCTTTATTTGCTAAGCGATATACTGATAGACAGTATTCTTTAGAAGAAATTAATGGAACAATCGGATTAAATGATAATGCGTTAGTTGCTAATCGGTGCTATGTAAAATCTCCATTTTCAAATGAAAATGCTCTCTATTTTGGAGGGTTTGATCCAAATGGTAATATTTCTACAAATATGGCATGGGTATTTAAGAAAGATTATCAATTGAGTTCGATAGACAATTTTACTCAGGGTCAAGAAAATGTTAAAATATATCCAAATCCAACTAAAAGTGTAATTTATTTGTCAGAAAAGGTAGAGTTTATATTGTACAATATCTTAGGTGAAATTATATTTATTGGAGATAATAATAAAATTGATTTAAATAGTTTTGATAATGGAGTATATATTTTCGAGAGCGGAAATGTTAGGACACAAATTATCAAACAATAATTCGTGGTTCTTATTTCAATAAATCATTACACTGATTAGCAATTTTTTAAAATATATTCCGTTTTTTTAGAACATGAAAAAAATATTTACCATTCTAATCTTACTAATAGCAACAAATAGCTATGCACAAAAAAAATACACTATAAGTGGATATATTACCGATAAGAATAATGGAGAGAGCATAATAGGTGTAAATATTTATTGTGCGGGCCTGAGTATTGGCGTTACATCAAATACTTATGGCTTTTATAGTTTAACGCTTCAAGAAGGAATATATGATGTGTCCTTTTCCTTTATTGGCTATCAAAACCAAGTAAAAAACTTTAATTTAAATTCCGCTATAACGCATGATGTTGAATTTGAACTTTCCTCAGTTAATATTCAAGAAGTTGTAGTAACTGGAGAAAAAAATATTGTTGAGACAACACAAACATCAATGATTGAAGTTCCTATTGAACAGATAAGAACTATTCCTGCTCTTTTAGGAGAGGTGGATATTTTAAAAGCTATCCAATTATTGCCTGGAGTGCAATCAAGTGAAGGAAGCTCAGGTTTTTATGTTAGGGGTGGTGGCCCTGATCAAAATTTAATACTTCTAGATGGCGTTCCTGTTTATAATGCATCACATATAGGTGGTCTTTTTTCAGTTTTTAATGCAGATGCTGTTAAGAATGTGCGTCTTACAAAAGGAGGATTCCCGGCAAGGTTCGGAGGTAGGCTTTCTTCTGTACTGGAAATTGATATGAGAGAAGGAAATATGAAAGAGTTTAAGGGAGACGCAACACTTGGTTTAATTTCTTCTAAATTAACTCTTGAAGGACCAATTATTAAGGACAGAACATCTTTTATAGTTTCCGGTAGAAGAACTTATGCCGATTTGCTTGCAGGACCATTTATGCCAGCAAGTACAGATCTAACTTTATATTTTTATGATCTTAATGCCAAGATTAATCATAAAATATCTAAAAATGATAGGGTTTACTTAAGTGCCTATATGGGTAATGATGCTTTTGGTGTAGATTATGATGGTAGTCAAGGAGGAGGTAAAGGAGGTAAATCCTCAGATAACGGTATTTTAAATTTTGGTTTAGGCTATGGAAATTTAACATCTACATTAAGATGGAATCATTTGTTCTCTGATAAGCTTTTTAGTAATACAACATTAACCTATAGTAGATATTCCTTTAATACAAATTTTGGCCTTACATCAAATCAAACAAATGAAAATACAGCTATTAATTTTGATTATCTAGCAGGAATTGAAGATCTTGGTGGAAGAATAGATTTTGATTATATGCCAAATCCTAATCATGATATTAAATTTGGAACATCATATACGTATCATCATTTTTTTCCAGGAGTAATAACTCAAAATATTAATATTATTTCACCTGATACAAATCGGAATTTTTCTTTAGATACTATACTTAACTTTTCTGGAAATACCAATGTGCATGAAATGTTTTTTTATGTAGAAGATAATGTAAAAATTACAAGTAGGTTAAAAGCAAATATTGGTTTGCATATTGGTTATTATTCATTAGCAAATAATAGCTCAACTTATAATATAGGCTTAATGGATAAAATTCATGATGAAGATAATTTCAGTTTTCAACCTAGAGTGTCAGCTAGATATTTGTTGAATGAGAATTGGTCCTTAAAAGCATCATATGCCAATATGCAACAAAACATTCATTTGTTATCTAATTCATCAGTAGGGTTTCCGAGTGATATCTGGGTGCCAGCTATTGATAGTGTTCCGCCTCAAAAATCTGAACAATGGGCGGGGAGCGTTAGTACACTTTTATTTCAAGGGGCTTATGAGTTGAGCTTAGAAGGATATTATAAAACAATGGGCAATTTAATTACTTACAAGGCGGGATACTCTAATCTGGAAAGTACTGAACCTTGGGAGAATGCTGTAGAAACAGGTGGAGAAGGAGATTCGTATGGAGCAGAACTCTTTTTACAAAAAAAGAAAGGAAAAACTACCGGTTGGATTGGCTATACCCTTTCTTGGTCCAATAGAAGGTTCGATAATATTAATTTTGGAGAATGGTATGCCTATAAATACGACAGAAGGCATGATTTTTCGTTCGTAATATCACATAAATTTAATGATAAATGGGATGTTGGAGCTACTTGGGTATATGGCACAGGGAATGCGATTACTTTCCCACAAGGGGTTTATGCTGGGATGCCTTATCCTAATAATTGGGATGAACAAGTTACTGTTGACTTTGTTGAATCGTATGGCAATAGAAATTCAACTCGATTGCCAGCATATCATAGGCTAGACTTTGGTGTTAACAAGCATAAAAAAAGAAAAAAATGGGATAGCACACTTTCTTTAGGGGTCTATAATGTTTATAATAGAAAAAATCCATTCTTTGCTTATCTTGCTTATGAAGATAATCAAAGAGTTGCAAAACAGGTTTCACTTTTTCCTATAATTCCTTCAATTTCTTACCGAATACAATTTTGATTATGAAAAATTTCTTTTACCCTATACTACTATCTATTTTGTTTATAGTTTCCTGCGATATGGAAACAGTAATTGATTTAGATATTTCCCCTCAAGAACCAGTTTTAGTTTTAAATGGCTTGTTAGAGACTGATACTAACGCTCAAATAATTATTTCTCACTCTGTAGGAGCTTTTTCTAGTGCAGTGCCTTCATTTATTAATGATGCCAATGTTTTACTTTACAAAAATGATGAGTTGATAGGTATATCTTTATTACCTGATTTGGAAAACTTAGTTTATGTTAATTATTTAGATGATAGTCAAAATGTTGATTCATTAGCAATGTATTATTACAAAAGTGATTATAAAGCTGAAAAAAACCAAAATTATAGAATAGAAGTTAATCATTCTGATTATCCTTCAATATCAGCAGAAACCTATATTCCTGATGATATTAGTTTATACAATATTGATATGGACACAACTACTCATGAAGAAGAAATAGGATTTACCTTTAGCTTTGATGATAATGCCAGTCAGCAAAACTATTACCGATTAAAATTATTTTCTTCTTGTAAAAAAGAGTGGGAAAATGATGATGGAGATACCGAAGAGTGGAATTTTCGTGGATTTACTAGATTTATGTCTAATGATCCTTCATTCCCTAGCGGTATTCCTTTTGAAGGCTATACTTTTGAGGGAGATAATGTAGTATTTACTGATGCGTTATTTAACGGACAGCAAAAGACAATTACATTGGATGTGATTTCTGATCTTAAGTATGTTGATTGTGACACTATTTTTATTGAATTCTCAACCTTTAGTGATGATACCTATAGCTATTATAACTCATTAGGAGATCATTCAGAGAAAGGAGAGTTAGGACTCTTTGGAGGAGAGGTTATTCCAGTATTTACAAATGTTGAAAATGGTTTGGGCATATTAATATCAGCTAATACCCAACAGGTTTATTTAAAACCATTATTAGAATAAATTGTAGCCCCACTTCACTAGAGTGGGGTTATTTTTATGGCCTCATGATTCTAAGTTCAAACTTTTTTTGAATGATTTACTAATTATATTATATTAAGTTTAATTTTGCAAAATGAAGATATTACCTATTATCCTTTTCCTTTTTGTTATAGATCTTTATTTCTATCTAGGTACTATTTCAACAATTAGAACATTCGTTAATAATTCTATTTATCCAGTTTTTTATTGGCTTATTTCAGCTTTAATATACGCTGCTATGCTTTACGTTTTTTTAAATTATGAAAAAAGAACCCCCTCTATTAGATTTAATGATAGTATTGTATATTCTAGTTTAGTATTTATTGTTTTTATTGCCAAATTTATTGGAATACTTCCTCTAATTATTGATGATGTAATTCGGATCTTTAAATATTTAACTAGTTTTTTTTCCAATAGTAACCAGCAATCAGATCTTGGTCGTTTAAATTTCCTTAAAAATTCTGCACTTATTATTTCAGGAACTTTGTTTTCTACATTATTATATGGCATGATATGGGGTAGGTATAATTTTAAAAAGAACTATCAAGAAATTTTTATAAGAGATTGGCCATTGGGGCTTGATAATTATAAGATTATTCATATATCTGATCTTCATCTAGGCGGATTTAATAATGTCGGTAAATTAGAGGAAGCTATTGAAATGATTAATAGTGAGAGCCCTGATTTGGTAGTGTTTACTGGTGATTTAGTGAATAATTATTACGATGAAGCCGTTCCTTATATTGATGCTTTAAAAAAAATAAAATCGAAAGATGGTAAGTTATCAATTCTAGGAAATCATGATTATGCTGATTATACAGGAATGAAAAGAGATTCTGCTGAGTGGAAAACTAATTTTAGAAAGTTATTAAAGCTAGAAAAAGAGGTTGGATTTGATCTTTTATTGAATGAATCTAGAGTTGTTTCAAATAAAAAGAAGATGTTTAATATTGTTGGTGTTGAAAATTGGGGTGCTGGCAGGTTTAACAAAGATGGTGATTTAGATATTGCAATGAGAGGTGTTGATGATAGCATTCCTACTATCTTATTGTCTCATGATCCATCCCATTTTCGTGAAGTAGTATCGAAAAGTGATTATAAAATTGACCTTCAATTATCTGGACATACACATGGGATGCAATTTGGTGTAGAAATACCTGGTTTTAAATGGAGTCCTGTAAAATATAGGTATAAAGAATGGGCTGGATTATATGAACATGAAGGAAAGCAAATATATGTTAATAGAGGACTTGGTCATCTTGGTTATGCTGGTAGGGTAGGAATAATGCCAGATATATCTGTGTTAAATATTAAAGCCAAGATTTAGGTACTTTGAAAGTATATACTGATATAGCCAAGGTAAAAGCAGAATGGGATAAATTTAATGTAAGTGATTTTATTCATAGTACTTTCCTAGAAGTATTTTATATCAATCACACAAAAATAAAACATCTCTTTGTAATTGATAAAGATATGAGGTTATACGCCCATATTTTTGAATTACGTTTTGATAAAATAGTACGTTATTTGAGAAATAAGAGATTATTGTTTTTTGTAAAATTTTTAAAGTTTGATGTTCTTTATCTTACAAATTCATTCATTACAAATATACCTGCTTATGCTTCAATTAATAAGATTAATCTTGATAAATTTCTTTCTGTTCTTCATCATAATTATACAATATTAGTTCTTCCTGATTTTATATATAATAATATTACTACTGAAAAAAATGAATTCTGTAAGATTGAGGTTGAGGGAGATATGGTTCTTGAAATACATAATATGTGGTGTGACTTAGATAGATACATCTCAGATTTTAGAAAAAAGTATAGAAAGAAGATTAAGAAATTTTTGAATTCAAGCAGTAAAATAGATGTAAGACTTATGAATAATAATGATCTAGTATTTTATTCTGATAATATAAAAGATCTATTCAGTCAGGTAATAAATGAATCGAAATTTAGTGGGCCTTTATTTAATACCGATTCTTTTTTATCATTAGTTAAAAAAGATATTTTTAAAGTATATGGTTATTTTATCAATAATGATTTAATTGCTTTTTCATCTGAAATACACCAAGAGAAGATTCTTTATTCTTACTATGTAGGTTTTGATAAGTCATTAAATAAGAAGTTTTCTATATATCCCAGGATATTACTCGAAACTATTAACAATGCAATAGTACTTAAAATGGATAAAGTTGTCTTTGGAAGGACTGCCAATGAATTTAAGAGTAATTTTGGTGCAAAACCAATTAAGTCTTATGTATACATTAAAGTGAGAAACAGATTTCTGAGTATTATTATTAACCCAATTCTAAAAAGGGTAACTATTAAAAAGTGGGCAATTAGAAGTCCTTTTAAAGGATACTCATAAAATAATTAATAAACCTACTCAAATGATTTGAATTTTTTGGTGCGCATTACGATCCTAAGTTCTAACTTGTTTAAGGATTTATTGAGTAAGTTTGCCTTATGAATAAAAATATAAAAGACAATAGAAGACAGTTTCTAAAGAATACCTCTTTGTCTTTATTATCAGTTGCAGTATTTCCAACTATTCTTAAGTCCGAGAATTCTACAGTTTCTTTAAGTAAAAACAATTTTGTTGTTGATTGTGACGAATCCACTGAAGATCTTTATGGGCAAGGTCCATTTTACACAGCAAACGCACCATCTATTCAGAATAATCAACTTGCAGATATCAGTGAGGAAGGTACACGCATTATTATTAGTGGTCTAGTTTATAATCTTGAGTGCTCAGAAGTTATTCCAAATACTGAAATTGATATATGGCATGCTAATGATGCAGGTGGTTATGATAATTTGGGATATAATCTGAGAGGAAAGACTACGACAAATAGTCAAGGTTTTTATGTTTTTGAATCAATTAAACCTGGACTGTATTTGAATGGCGCTACTTTTAGACCATCGCATATACATTTTAAAATAACTCCTCCAGGATTTAATACCCTAATAACTCAACTTTATTTTCATGGCGATCCTTATATACCAACAGATGCAGCTGCTTCAATAACTAGTGGGGCATTTGACGCTACTAATCGAATTATCCCTTTAGTGCCAAATTCTAATGGAGATCTTGAAGGAACTTGGGATATTGTAATTGATGGTAATGGAGTTCCGGTTGGGATAAACAATATACATCTTGACAAAGGGATTATTTATAGTGCAAGTCCTAATCCATTTGCTGGTCATATTAAAATAAATTATGGAGTTTTTCAAAAAGCAAAGGTCGCTATTACTGTATATAACACTAGTGGACAGATAGTTGCAACTATTGATGAGAGAATGTTAGATCCTGAGAAATATTCAGTATTATGGAGACCTCATAGAAATCTACCTAAAGGATATTACTTTATCTCAATCATTATAAATGATTTACAAGTTCATTATCTTAAAGTTATTAGACAATAATCAGAAAAAAACCACTAAAAAGAGTGGGGTTGTATTGTTGGACCTTAAAGTCAGTATTTTATCAAGTATATGCACTATTTTTTTTTTAAATTAGCAAAATGAAAAAAATACTATTAATATTACTTTACTTACCAATAATTAGCTTTGGACAAAGTTTATATAATCCGCAACAATTATATGATTCTCCTGCCGGATTTTTTGATGAGGATTCAGTTCGAGATATCTATTTAGAGTTTTACGATCCAAACTTTCATAATTATTTAGTTAATTCATGGTATTATAATCCAGATGAGAGAATTCCTGCCACATTAATATTGAATGGTATTGTTTATGATAGTGTTGGAGTAAGGTATAAAGGTAATTCCACATTTTGTTTGCCTAATGACAATTCTAATCATAAAGTGCCATATAATATTGATTTTAATTATTTTATAGAAAGTCAAAAGGTGTTGGGATATAAAAAGATGAAGTTAGCTAATGCGTGGATGGACCCTACTTTTGTCAAAGATATTACAGCAAGTAATATTTATAGAAATTATCTGCCCTCAGGTGAAGCAAATTTAGTAAAACTTCACGTGCAGGGGAATTATCTTGGTCTTTATGTAAATACAGAATCAATTAATAAACAATTCACAAAAAAACACTTTGATGAGAAATCAGGGCCACTTTTTAAATGTGATAATATTGATCGATTTTGTGATACTGCGAATGCACCTGCCTCATACCCTCCTAGTTTAATCTATCTTGGAACTGATAGTGCTTTATATTATAATAGCTATGATATGAAATCAGATCATGGATGGGAACAGCTAGTTAATCTCATAAAAGTTCTTGATGTAGATTTTCAAAATATTGACAGCGTCCTAAATGTAGATCGAACTCTTTGGGCATTTGCTGTAAATAGTGTAATTTCTAATTTAGATACTTATAACGGATATTATATTCACAATTATTATTTGTACCAAACTAAAGATGGTTTATTCCAGATGATTCCATGGGATTTAGACAATAGTTTCTCAGGAGCTATCATGGGATTCGATTATTTTAATCAATCTAATATTTATGAATATGATCCTTATCATTATGGTTCTCCAGGCGATAGGCCTCTTGCGGAGAAACTACTTAATGATCCTTTATACAGAAAACAATATACCGCACATATGCGGACAATAATAAACGAAGCACTAGATACCACTATAATTAGAAATCAAATCAACCAATTACAGTCTTTAGCTCATAATGCTGCTGATAGCGATCAATGGAAAGCATTTTCTATGGCTCAATACTATAGTAATGTGGAATCTGCGCTTTGGACTAGTTGGGGTTTTGGAGGAATTATGTCTACTATTGACGCAAGAAAACAATATTTATTATCTCATCCTGAGATTGCTTTACCACCCCCAACTATTTATGGGTTAAATATTACTAATAATTTAGTTACTGTAAATGCTATTAGCGCATCAACTTTGGAGTTAATGGCAACAACAAGTGAGTATAATTCAAAATTTCAATCCTTTGTGATGTTAGATGATGGCACTAATGGTGATGTAATGGCAAATGATGGTATTTATTCATCTGAATTACCCTTTCAATCTAGTGGGCTTAATATTAAGTTTTATATTAGAGCTCAAAATAATGATGCACTTGTCCTATTACCTGAAAGAGCCGAGTATGAATTTTATACTTATTCTGTTGTCACCGGTCTTTTTGTAGCGCCATCAACTACGCAAAAACAACTTATAGGAATTACTGATTTATTAGGAAGGACGGTTAGTAATTCTAAATCAATAATAAATTCACCATTATTTTATATTTATGATGATGGAACTGTAGAGAAGAAAATAATTCTTCAATAAATAAAAACTCACTAAAATACATGGGTTTATTTTTGGCGGTTCCTAAGTTCCTATTTTCGAACTTTGTCTAGTACTTCATTCAAGTTATAAAATTTCCAAATAAAGCCTTCTTTTTTTAATTTATCTACGTTTATAGATAGGTCTGTATTGATGATGTGGCTTCTTTTTCCTAGAAATAATCTTACTAGAAAAAAAGGTATTTTAATAATTAAAGCATACGGGTATAATTTATCTTTTATCTTTTTAATAAACATTCCTTGAGAAATTGGCTCTGTTGTAGCTAAATTATAGACACCTTTATAATTTAAATTAGTTATTGATTCTTTAATGAAGTTGGCTGCGTCATCAACATGTATCCAGCTTATTTTCTTTTCTTTTGATCCAATTATGACTCCAATACCTAACTTCATACTGATAAGGTTATACTTTAAAAAAGCTGTTTCTTGATTCATTAATAATGAAATTCTCATTTGAATAACTCGGCTTCCAATTTGTTTAAACTGCTGTGCAGATTCTTCCCAATCTGAAGCCATTTTTGCAATCCAATCAGTTCCAATTTCATTGTTTTCAGATTTTACGCCTTTTGCATTTAAACCATAGATTCCTACTGCAGAAGCAGATATAAAAGTTGCGGGTGAAATATTTAATTTTTTAAATTTGTTAAATAATAAGTTCGCTCCCCCAATTCTGCTTTGCTGCATTAATATCTTATTTTTCTTTGACCAACGTTTTAGTATAGGGTATCCTGATAAGTGAATAATGTGTTTACAATTTTCTAAAGCTCTTTCATCAATTTCATCAGTTGATGTATTCCAATAATAAATGTTTTTGTTATTAACTCTTTTTTTATTATTGGTTAATCCGATAATTTCATAATCCTCTTTCAGTATTGCTGTTGTGATTTTTGCTAAAGAACCGCTAAATCCAGTAATAATTATACGTTCTTTCATTTAGGTAAAATACTAGATTATTTAGTTATTAAATTTATAAATTCATCAATGCTTGTAATAGTATTTGTTTTTTGAAAAGCTTCTTCAGAACTTAGATTGGTATTAATAATCGCATGTATTTTTGAATCAGGAAAATGGTTTTCAAGGAAGTTAGTTATCTCTTTTGTATTTAATTTGGAAACATTTGCAACAATAGAAAATAATATATTATCTATTTTATTTTTGTTTTTTAAAGACAATAATAACTCATGCGGTAAATTTTGGCCAAGGTATATGACATTATAACCGTTCATCTTTAGTATTAAATACGCAAATAAAATGCCTATATCGTGCAGTTCATTTTTTGGAAGAAATAGCAGCCAGTTTTCTTTAGGTAATTTTTTATATCCATTTTTTTCTATTTCTTTATAAATTTTAGTTTTTATCAATTCTGACAGAAAATGTTCTTGAGGCGCACTTATTTTATCATTAATCCACAATACTCCAATTCTGTTTAATACTGGCAATAAGACATGCTGATAGCATTTAATAATCCCAATATCTTTTATGCATCTTTCATAGGTATTATGAAATAGTAGTTGATTGAATGATATTGATGATTCAAGAATTTGAGAGATATATAATGAAAATTTATTATTTTTATTTTTTAATTGAGTGTCAATAAGATCGTCTATTTGTTCAGCAGATAGCTTATTTAAGGTCGATATTTTAAAACCAATATTTACAAGCATACTGTACCTTAGAGCCTTTACGATCATGTTGTCATCATAATATCTTATGTTGGTTGAGGTTCTGTGTGGTTTTACAAAGTTGTACCTATTTTCCCATGTACGAATCAATATTTTGTTTAAACCAGTTATTTTTGAAAAATCATCAATACTATATTTATTCATTTGTTTCTATTTATTATTTTTGCAAAGTTATAAATTCTTTTGAATGTATAATAAAATATACAAAATATTATACGTGTGTATAATTATTCATAAAAAAAATTATACATTTGCATAATGTTAAATAATTATAGTATTATAGGTTCAGGTTTTTCTTCACTATGTGCAGCTGCTTCACTAGCTAAGGAAGGCGGAAAGGTAAAGGTCTTTGAAAAGAACAATGAACTAGGGGGTAGAGCTAGGCAGTTCACTCAAGATGGTTTTATTTTTGATATGGGTCCAAGCTGGTATTGGATGCCGGATATATTTGAAAATTTTTTCAATAGATTTGATAAAAACCCATCTGATTATTATGAACTAATAAAGTTAGATCCTGGCTTTCAGATAATATTTAACTCTAGTCATTCAATAAAGATTAATAGTAGTTTTTCTGATATTTTAAGTTTATTTGAGAGTTATGAAAAAGGTGCCGGAGATAAGTTAAAGAAATTTATAGATGATGCTGAGATTAAATATAATTTGGCAGTTAAGTCTTTAATGTACCAGCCTGGTGTTAGTTTTTTTGAGTTATTACAAAAAGATATTTTGATAAATATTGGAAAGATGAGCATCTTTTCTTCTTACAGAAAACTTGTAGCAAGACATTTTAAAAATCCTTTTCTAAGAAATATTCTTGAGTTTCCTGTACTTTTTTTAGGATCTTCTCCAAAGGATACACCTGCGCTCTATAGTTTAATGGCGTTTTCAGGTTTAAAACAAGGCACTTATTATCCAATTGGAGGATTTGGTAAGGTTATTGATGGAATGGTTGAATTATGTAAAGAATTAGGAGTAGAGTTTTACACTAATCATGAAATTACAGATTGTAATTTTGTTAATCATAAAATCAGCGAGATTGTTACAAAATCAAATGCATTTAAAGCAGATTATGTTATTTGTGGTGCTGATTACCACCATTTTGATCAGAATATATTGCCTAAAGAATATAGTTCTTATTCAAAAAAATATTGGGACAACCGTTCTATGTCTCCTTCATGTTTAATTTATTATTTGGGTATTGATAAGAGGTTAGCTAATTTAGAGCATCATAATTTATTTTTTGACAGTGATATTGAGCAACATACGGATGATATCTATAAAAACAAGCAGTGGCCACAAGATCCATTATTTTATGTGTGTTGTCCGTCTAAAACTGACAAAACGGTAGCTCCTAAAAATAAGGAAAATTTGTTTTTATTAATGCCTTTGACATCTGGTATTGTGGATAATAATGAACTAAGAGAAGAATATTTTTATAAAATGATAAATAGATTGGAGAAATATTGTGGGCAAACGATTTTAGATAAAATCCTTGTTAAGAAAAGTTATTGTATTAACGATTTCAAAAGTGATTATAATGCATTTAAAGGCAATGCATATGGACTTGCTAATACATTGTTACAAACAGCCAATCTAAAACCAAAAATTATTAATAAAAAGATTTCAAATCTATTTTATGCTGGTCAATTAACTGTTCCGGGGCCTGGAGTACCACCATCTATCATTTCAGGACAAATAGTTGCAGATTATATTTTAAAACATAATTCATGAAAAAGTTATTTGATGAGGTTTCTTATAAAGCCAGTAAAATTACGACTAAAACTTATAGTACTAGCTTCTCTTTTGGGATTTTGGCTTTGCATAAATCTTTAAGGAAATCCATATATAATATTTATGGTTTTGTAAGATTTGCTGATGAGATAGTAGATTCTTTTCATGATTATGATAAGAGTGTTCTATTTAATAAGTTTAAGGATGATGCATTCTTTGCAATTGATAATAAAATCAGTTTAAACCCAATACTAAACAGTTTCCAAGAAACTGTAAACACTTTCAGTATTGATTTATCGTTAATACATAATTTTCTTGATAGTATGGAAATGGATTTAAGTGAGAGGAGTTATAACAAAGAGAATTATAATGACTATATTCATGGTTCTGCTAGAGTTGTTGGACTAATGTGCTTAAAGGTATTTGTTAATGGGGATGAACAATTATATAATAAATTAAAGCCTTCAGCTATGAGTTTAGGATCCGCATTTCAAAAAATTAATTTCTTAAGAGATGCTAATATTGATTACAACTTATTAGGTAGGAGTTATTTTCCAGGAGTTCAAATGGATAAATTTTCACAATCAGATAAAATTAAGATAGAGAAAGATATTGAGAGAGATTTTCAGGATGCCTTATTAGGCATAAAAATGTTACCTTCAAATTCAAGGGCAGGAGTGTATTTGTCGTATATATACTATTATCATTTATTTAAAAAGATTAAATATCTTTCACCTTCTAGATTGTTAGCTGAACGAATTAGGATTCCAAATATAGAAAAGTTGGTTTTAATGGTAAAAGCGGTATTCAAAAATCAATTAAATTTAATATGAGACTAATTGTTATTTTATTTTGTTTATTACCCGCTTTTTCGAGTAACGCTCAATGTAGTGATCTTATCAAATTAAGAAAAGAGTATATGCTTTCTCAATATAATCTTGAAAGCTGTATTAGACTTAATAATCTAAGTAAATATTGTAATCCTAAACTTGAACCTGTTAAATATAGTTATAATGTTATATCAGATCTCATGCAGTGTAATTTTATTCTTAATCCATTTAGTAAATATAAGATATTTAAAAATTCAACTCAAAAATTAGATAGTTTGATACTATTTAACCCCAAACATACAGAGATTCGTTTTTTGCGATATTTAGTGCAACTAAATTGCCCTAAGTTCTTACTGTATGATAAACATATTGTTGATGACTATAAATTGATAATGTCTAATATAAAATCTGAGCCTAAAGATTTACAGAATTTCATTACTACAATAATTAATAACTAAATAATGCAAGAACAAGTAATATTAGTTAATAAAGAAGATGAGCCAATCGGTCTGATGGATAAGTTAGAAGCTCATGAGAAAGGTGCTTTACATAGGGCTGTATCTGTTTTCATATTCAATTCTAATAATGAACTTTTAATTCAGAGAAGATCATTAGAGAAATATCATACACCTGGGGTTTGGAGCAATACAGCTTGTAGTCATCCAAGAAATAATGAATCAACTCTATCATGTGCACAAAGAAGATTATTTGAAGAAATGGGTATAAAAACAGAAATATTTCCTGTATTTAGTTTTATTTATAAAGCAGAGTTCCAAAATAATCTTATTGAGCATGAGCTAGACCATGTTTTTATTGGATTTTCGGACAAGAAGCCAAAACCAAATTTTAATGAGGTATGTAGCTGGAGCTATGAAGATGAAACGAGTTTGATAAAATTATTAAATGATTGTCCAGAAAGTTTTTCTCCTTGGTTTAGGATTTGTTACGAACGAGTATTTCAAAAAGTATATACACAAAAAAATAAAAAATTAATTTATCATGAGTTTAATATTTAACATATTTATTATTTTGTTAACGTTCTTTATGATGGAGGCTGTTGCTTGGGCTACTCATAAATACCTGATGCACGGATGGTTGTGGCGACTACATGAAGATCATCATGTGGTAGATAAAAATAAAGTATTTCAGAAAAATGATTTTTTCTTTTTAATTTTTGCAATACCATCGATGATTCTGATCTATATTGGCTGTGAATTTAATAACCTTTGTATATTCTTTGGATTAGGTATTGCACTATATGGATTAGGATATTTTATTGTTCATGAGGTAATTATTCATCAAAGATTACCTTACTTTAAGAGATCAAATCATCCTTATATTAGAGCAATTCGAATGGCACACAAAGTACACCATAAAACTTTAGGAAAATATGGCGCTAGTTCATTTGGTATGTTAATTGTGCCAAAAAAATATTTTAAGAATTGAGTTTATACTTAAAGATCTTATTGTTTTCTTTTTCAGCAGAACTAAGAAAGATACTGGAAAACAGGATGCATTAAATAACTAGTACAAGTAATTTTGTAAAATGAATAAACTAATATTTTTGTTTCTATTATTTTCCGTATGCTTGTTTGCACAGGATAACACTGTGAAAAATAGAGATTACTTTGGAGCTTTGACAACGGAAGAACGAGAGATAATTGTTGATAGGGGAACAGAAAAAGCTTTTTCTGGTAATTATCTAGATTTATTTAAAGCAGGATTATATGTTTGTAAGGCCTGTAATAATCCTCTCTTTAAATCAGATTCAAAATTTAAATCAAATTGTGGATGGCCATCTTTTGATGACGAGATTAAGAATTCATTAATCAGAATTGAAGATAATAGTTATGGGATGCAAAGAGTAGAAATATGCTGCGCAAATTGCAAGGGTCATCTTGGTCATGTTTTTGAAGGGGAGATGTTGACAGAGAAAAACCTGAGGCATTGCGTTAATTCAATAAGTATTAAATTTATTTCAAAGAAATAACTCTATTTGTTTTAGTGCGTATTAATTTGATGGTTCTTAATGGTAAAGGATTTTAGTTTTCTTTTGAGATAATATAGGATACTTCAATATGCTTAATATTTTTAGATTAATTTTTGTTGTTTAGAGCAAAACCAAGTTTTGCGCGAGTCAGAAGTTTTTTTAGATATTACTAGATTTTTATTTTCAGTGTATTTCTTTCCGTAAATGTTTAATTTAAATTTAGATAATTTAAAGGGATTTTTAAAATCTTTAAGTTCGGCTCCTCCTGAGAGATAGCTATTCCACATTACTTGCTTTATATTTTTTATTAAGTTAGTTTTCATTTTTTTATTAAGATTTCCCCATTTTTCCTCAGGATGTATTTTAGATAGATATAAACTCTCAGATTTAATATAGTTTCCTACTCCAGGAAAATATTTTTGATCCATTATTATAGAGCAGATAGATTTCTTCGGATTAATATTTTTTTCTAAATAATTTGAATGGCTTTTAAAATGATATAATTTATGCATGAGATCAAAAGAAGGGTTAAATTTATGATTAAATTCAGATTGAGTTAGTATCTTCATCTTCCCAAATTTTCTCACATCTTTAAAGAATATTTCATTCTTACCATCAGAAACACGAAAATGACAATGTTTGATTAATTCATTAGACCACCCACCCGTCATACCTAAGTGAAAATTAAATGTTTGATTGTTTGTTAACTCTATAAATATGTTCTTTCCAATAGTAAATGTTGGTTGAAAATTTTCTAAATTATCATTAATAGTACTAAAGACATCGAAATATTTTTTATCATAATATTCAGAAACAATTTCAAAATTTACTTTTTTACTTAATAGAAAGAATTCGTTGAAATAATCTGAAGCTATTTTTACTTCTGGACCTTCTGGCATTTTTTGATTTATTTAAAGTTATGTAATTTTGTTGATTTACAATCAAATAGGTAAGATTTCTTGTAGTATTTTATTTGATGATTTCGCATTATACATTTAATGATATTTCTATTCTGTTTTCGTCCAAGTATTATTTGAGGTTAGTTTGTATGAGCCAATACATTCTATTTCCCACTCATGAGGTTTGATTATGCTTAGGAAATTATTCTTATTTCCTTTGTATAGGTAATATGTTTCTCCAACAATAGGATTAAAGCTGTACTTTGATTTGAATATCAGATTTGACCATTCTATTTCTTTTAATAGAGAATCGTACTTATCTTTAATCTCAAAAAATCTTGTTGTAAAATAGTGTTGAGCATCTGATTCTAAGTCTTTTATTTTATCAGGTTTAAATGTTTTAGACGTAAAACTAGTAGGATATTCTTTTCTGAATGCGTCGTATTCTTTGCTAGCATAATTATAAACTATATTATCTGGTTTCTTTTTCATAGTGCAAATGTATTAATATTTATATAATGTATAAAGATTTTATAAAAAAACTATACAAAAAGTTTTGTGGTTATTAAAATTGTTGTTTATTTGCATAGAATTTTAACTAAAAAATTATACAATCTTAATTTCTATAAATAATTCAAATTATCATTTAAGTTAAATAAAATTAAAAACTAATCATTAATAATCAAAAAAAAATTATGAAAACAACTTTTAAAAATCGAAATCTTAGAGCATTAACATCCCTTCTAACGGCTGCTGTCGTTATGATCTTTTCTTATTCTGCAACTTCTCAAACTAGTCACTCTGTGATTATAAACTCTGCAAATAATTCTTTTTCACCAAGCTCATTAACAATTAATACTGGAGACACCGTAGTATGGTCAAATGATGGTGGTTTTCATAATGTAAATGGAGATCTTACAACTTTTTCAAGTAATCCTGATGGAACAATTTTTAGTGGCTCTGCAAATAATTCTTGGTCTGTTTATGAATGGGTATGTACTACTGCAGGTAACTATGATTACCAATGTGATCCTCATGCAGGACTGGGTATGGTGGGCACAATTATTGCAAATTTACCGTCAACCAATTCCATATATGATATTGTATCCAATTCTCTTGATCACACTACTTTAAAGGATGCTATTGATGCGTGTGCTTTAGATGTTGTTTTGTCTGATCCAGGTACGCTTACATTATTTGCACCAACAGATGCTGCATTTAATTTACTTCCAGCGG